>OFHN01000031.1_pt1 | contig 141276 bp, 170 predicted proteins | sample 1521321 | NCBI WGS metagenome assembly OFHN01 (sample SAMEA3504130, study PRJEB24116) | mouse gut metagenome | biome: mouse gut; feature: mouse-associated habitat; material: faeces | place: Denmark | collected 2011
TCTCCCAAATAATGAAAGTTGGATATTTACCATTTGTTGCTAACCTCATTTCCTCAATAATTCTAATTGCTTCCATGAACAACCCGGAACGGTTGCCCTTTAATCCTTTCCGCTGTCCGGCAATACTCAAATCTTGACACGGACTCCCAAAAGTGATTATATCCACGGGTTGTATTTCATCTCCCTTTAATTCTGTTACGCTTCCAACGTGCATTACTTCCGGGAAACGATACCTTGTTATGTCTATGCAGTTTTGTTCTATTTCAGCGGCCCAAATCGGCTTTATACGCCCTGTAAGGTATGCTGCATAGCAAAACCCGCCGATACCGTCAAATAGGCTTCCTAGTGTCAATTCTTGCAATATTACCGCCCCTTTCCTCTTATTTTTTATCCGCTACTACATACTTTATTTCTTTATAAATTGGTATCCTTATTTCTATCTCTTCTTTTACCTCTTCTTTTATTTCTTTGCTTGTAATTATTGTTATCTCTCTAATGTCGTTTTCTATTTTTATTTCCTGTTCCTGTAAACCTGTCATGTTTCGTATCATTTCTCTTAGTTCATTTTTAGAACGCGTACAAGGTTGTTTTAATTTTTCAATCGTATCTTTTTTTATTTTCTTCGCTGTTTTTCTTCGTGTATTTATTCCGAATAATTTTGCTATTCTTTTTACTCGCTTTTTCTCTTTCGCTCGTTCAATTATTCTTTTTAACCATTTCAGCATATTATTCCTCCCAATCTTCTAATTTCCTTACTCTGTTTCTAAGGTTTTCTATAGTCTGCCTCATATCCTCAATCTGATTAGGCGTTACATCCGCATTTTCAAACATAAACAGGACTTCAACCGCCCTATCCGTGCTTACGCCTTTTTTAAGGCGTGGCTTTTTGGTTTTCGGGTCAATCTCTGTCAGCCTGTGGCTCTTGACTTTCTTTTTCTTCGGTTCTTCCTTTGGCATTGCCTTTTTCATCATGTTTAGATACGGTATCCCTGCCCCGACTAATCCGTTTATGTTCATAAAAAGCACCCCATTAGCTTATACCCTCTGTTGCTTGCCCAACAAAATTCAAACTTTGCCCCCTTGCTTTCTTTCCAATCGGGCAGCAGATATATAGAATCGCACATATCCAGTAGGCAAAGGCTTATCATCATGTATTCTTCGTGTGTCGTACTTTCCGGCATTGTCTGTAAGATTACTGCCGGATTGATTACCTCGCACCCTTTGTACTGCTGCCTAATTTTCTTTTCCGCTTCCTTAAACTTTTCTATGTATCCGCTATCGCCTGTTATCTTTCCGCTAATGTATATTTTCATAGAATGTTGCCCCCTCTATGTTGTCTAATATCCTATCAGACTTGCCTATATTTGCTGTTTTCCTGTATATAATTTCCTTTATCAGCTTATCAAGAAAATGTACCGCACCGTCAAACCTTACCTTGTATTTCCCTATATCCTCTGCCTTTAGGTACTGTCTGCCGTACATTTCTTTCATATCCCGCCATACATTCCACGGTATAAAGAAAAAATCATCTTTAATATTGACGCATACCCCGCACAATGCCCCTAATCGGTTGTGTTTTTCCAATACGTCCATTTGCGTATCTGTCAGCACATTCCTATTTATCCTGTCTTTACTTGTTCTTTTCGCTTCAAATACGATTGACCGCCCACCGTGTAAGGTCCCTTGAAAATCGGGTTGTGCCGGGGTGCTAAAACGTCCTGTAAATATTCCGTTTTGACTTTTCTTTGATACTCGGAACGGTTCGGGCGTTTTATCTATTGCTGCTATGCCGTGCTGCTGATACATTCTACACCCGGCTAAAATTTCCCTTTCAAAGTGCTGCCCCTGTGCGTTGTTCTGCCTGTTTTTATACTGCTGCCTTAGCTTCTCTTCGTCTATTGGCGTTTCCCTTTCCGTCTGCCATGCCCTTAACTCTCTTTCTGTGTCCGAATCGGTCACAAATCTGTTATTTCTCATTCTTTACCGCCTCCCATTCCACTAACTGTAGTACCTTAGTTTCGTTAATCTCATACATGAAATTTACTTGCTGCCTTTTGCACGAATGTACCGCCAAAATATCCGTTATTGTTACCTCTGCGGACCTTGCCGTAACCGGCCCGCCAACTATTCCGATAGCGCCATGAAATGTTATATTGACTTTATCCCCTATCTCATAAGGGGAATGTGCTATAAATGCCGACTGCTGCATATCAGCAACCCCTCCTTTCCGTTATCTCATGGATTTTCAATGTATAGTATTCTTTCCCCGGCTCTGCTCCCCACTCTTCCCGCCCTGTCTTTATATCCAGTGTGCATAGTGCGATAAATTCCGGTCTACTGCTGCCGTATCCGTTCCTAAATCTGATTTCCCTTTTATCGCCCCCACTGGGTATATTAGAATACGGGTACATCTCAAATATTTTCTTGAAACGGCTTGTATAATACGGCTTTATCTCTCTGTATTCCTCTTTCTTTTCCCCGGACAGAATCATATAAAACCATTTACCCATTGTTGGAAGTGTCAGCATTGTTTGCCCTCCCCTCTATCATCTTTTTGTAGCAGTACAGGGTTGCTTTTACGTCCTCTAAAGAATCATGTGCCTTAAATTTGTATCCGTAATATTCTGCACATTTTGTAAGGCTCTGCCATTTATAAGAATCGTGTAAGCTGTCGTATTCGCCGTATATCCTTGCAAACATTATCATAGGGTCAACCCATTTTCCGGGGTCTATGTAAATTCCATAAGCCTTTAAAAAGCTGTTTTCAAAATCCACATTGTAAGCTATAACTTCATCTGCTGCCGTCAATATCTCCTTTACCTTTTCCCTACATAGCAAAAACGGCGGTTTACTTATAACCATTTGTGGCGCAATTCCGTTTATCTTCTGTGCCGTATCCCATGTTTTGTGCCTAAGCGGTTTACAATATGTGTTGAAAAGCGTATTGTAATTTTCATCAATGATAGATACCTGCAGTACTTCATCAATCCCCGCCTTTAATCCTGTTGTTTCAAAATCAATTACCGCTATCATGCCTGTACTTCTCCTTTCCTCATTCTCTGTTTTATCCTGTCTTTAATGCTTGTCAGCTTTTTCTCTGTTTCTAGCCGTTCCTCTGCCAGTCCGCAATAATACGGGTCAATCTCAAACCCTATAAAGTCGTGTCCTGTCCTGTGTGCTGCTATCAGACAACTACCGCTTCCGGCGTGTGTGTCTATAATCTTATCCCCTATGTTGGCGTAACGTCTGATAATCATTTCATACAGTCTTGCGGGTTTTTGGTTCGGGTGTATGCGTATTTCTTTGTTTTTCATATCCCCTTGTAACATACCATTCCAACGAAAAGAAAATTTCCTTACCGCCGTGTCAAAACTGGTCCATGCTAATTCACAATCTGCAAAATCTGTATACTCATTCTGCTTATCCCATACAATCCAACAACTGCTATCTATCGGTATCCGGCTTATAAAATGGTTCGCACCGAATATAATTTGATTCTTGCTTATTCTAAACAGTTCTTCAAAGTATGCCGGCCCCGGTGCTTCCTTGTCTTTCCCCTCATACGGTTTATAGTCCTGTGGGATTGCTAAACCGCCCCTGTATTTGTTTTTCTGCCCGGCTTCCCCGATTCCATACGGCACATCTACTATTGCCAATTCAAAAAACTTGTCGGGAAACTGTTTCATGCCTACCATGCAATCCACATTATGAATTTTGTTTAATTCGTACAATCTGTATCACGCTCCAATCTCTGCCTTATCCACGGTCTTTTATCTAAATACTCTTTCCACGTTTCTTTCCTGTACAGATTGCCGTATATGTAACGGTTGGTAAATTCAAGCTGTGCTTTGTTCGGTCTGATTCCTAAACCCTCGTTTCTTTCTGCCTGTGCGTAAAGGTGTATACCCTTATGACGTTTCAACCTCTGTACCCTGTAGTCCGCTTCGTCTAGGTCTTTCCGCACCAACACATATATAAATAACCTGTACGGCTTTATACCTCTGCTGCCTAACAGTTTCGCTACCCTGTCAATGCTTTCTATCTGCCCTATCGTGTCGTATGAAAACCGAATCCACTTTATCCAGTCCAACCCCGCCAATATGTCCGCTACCTCTTCTGTAACTAATCTTGCGTCCATGCCTTGATTAAGGTCTATCTTCCACCCTTTGCCTATCATGTCCTTTAGCTGCTCTATGCCGTATCTGCAAGCCAATATGTTATTATCCATAAGTATTAAATTAGGCGTATCGAATCTAACTAGCTGCGTCCATTTCCTGTACGGCTTTATGTTTCCCTCTTTCTGTGGCACATAGCACCACGGGCATTTTCTAGGGCAACCCCTTGTAATGTACCCTATTGCATAATCACAATCGGGATATATGGAATAATCCGGGTATATATCATCTATCTCCTGTGGCAGCTTGCTTTCTATGTCGTACCCTGTACCGCCCTTTATGGTATCCGGCGGTAAATCCTTGTTTTCTTCTGTAAAGTCAAATATCTTTGAGGAATAAACACGGTCATAGGTCTTTACAGGGTCCCACCATTCCACCGTATCCCCTTTTGCCTTATGGTAAGCTGATATTTTCATAAGGGCATAGTTCGGGAACGTCTTAGCCTTTTTAAAGTGTTCTTTTTCGCTGTCATGCAATCCTATAATCACTTTGCCCTATCCCTCACTTTCCGCATTTTCAGATACACGCTCCACCCTGTATAATCGTTGTATTGAAAATCTATCTTTGTAGGCTCATACCCCTTATATACCTTTCTCCAGTATTCTTTATCTTCCGGGGTCTTTGCCAATGTGCAAACCTTTCTGTAACTGTATTTGCTGTCGTTTTTCCTTACCTTTGGTTTTTTCAGATTCATAGAGGTACTCCACTTCTTGCACCCCTTTTTACGCTTGTTTATGTAATTTACTAACCCCTCTATGCCGTTCTCATTAGGCTGTAGCCTGTCGCAATTCACAAACCCCAAGTAATCTACGTTTTTCCTGTATTCCGGGTCTTTTGCCTTTTTCCAGTTAATCCGGGTCTTACTCCACATCAACTCCAAATCATCACGGCTTAAACCGCCATTTATGATAATGTGGTGGTGTATCCTTACCGCCTTAGTGCCTTTATCCTCTATCCCCTCTAAGGTCAACTGCTGCCCCTCTTCATCTTCCGGGGTGTACTCTGTCACAAGCATATATTTTAAGTCCTGCCCCGTTTCCCTCTTCATCTTCCTTTTTCCCCTGTCAAGATAGTTGTGTACGTTCCTTTCCGCTTCCTCTAGGGTAATAGGCAAATGCTCTTCATTGTATGTTGCCGATATATGTAAATCATCTGCCCCAAAATTAGTATTGGCTATCTGCACAAACCGCCTTTTGCTTCTCTTATCATTCAAATTTTTCTGCTGTGCGCTGCTCTTCCCCTTTTTCTCTTTCCCCGCTTCCGGCTTATTGGTTACATGGACTATATCAACCTCTAAATATTCCTCTCCGCAATATATTTTTTTCTCTCTTACAAAACTTTTCCTCATGCCATCATTCTCCTTATACTATCCCTTGCATAAGGTACACAAACTAAAACATATACTTATGCAACTATACATACACATAATATACTTATGTAAGTATATATTATAAGTTATGCCTGTGATGTTAATACCCCATACAAGGTCCGAAACGTGCAACTTTTTCAGCCTTTTAGCACGTTTCTTTTGGCTTGCTTATTGACTTTCAACACGCCCTATAGTATAATTTGAATAGGTGTAATTATTGCTATAAGGCAGTAAAGAAAAGGTGTTTGCGTCAGCCACTATGCAAACGCCTTTTCTTTTTGCTCTCCTTTCCTGTATATCTTTGTTGCAAAATCCGCTGTGAAGTATCCCCCGCAGTCCTTATGTTTTGCCGTGTATCTGCACCCAAGCGTTACATGACCGCATTTAATACAGGTCATTTTTAGGAACGGATACGGCGTTTCCATTACGTCCAGTGCGGGCAGATACGGTACTTCCCTTTCCGTATCAACACAATGCCTTATGCCCTCTACAAAATCGGGAAAATCTATCATATTGCCGATTACCTTTATATCCTGTGTCTGTAGTTCCTTGATTTCTAATATTTCGCCGTTTATTATGTCTACCGCCGTTTCCGTGTCCTGTATGATGAAATAGCCTATTTCCTGTTCTGTTTCATAAAGCAAAATATCACTTTCAAAAATCCCACGTTTCCGGCAGTCTACGGCCCCTGTATCCCTGCATAGCGTTTCTATGCTTATCTCATACACATTTGCACCCGGATAACCGCCCTTGTCTATGTAATGACCTGCGGGGCGTTTCGCCCCGTCCACTGGTCTAATCGGCGGTTCTGTGATGTAATCGCCCTGTACCCATATAGGGCAAGGCGTGTTACTGCTTTTTGCCCTCGCTTTCACTCTCACGCACCGCCCTTTCCGCAACTGTGCCTATGATTTCCATTTGCAAAGCATCATCTACCCCCATAGGGTCAACGCACGGCAAAAGCTGATGTATGATTCCGTCCGGGTCAATCCAACGGAAAACAACCACACCTGCCAACCTTACTTTTACTGTTTCCCCCTCGAATCCCGGCAATGTGTTGTATTCCATGTCTACCGTTGCACGGTCAACAACAAACTCCCTTACCTCGCCGTCAACTAACAGGATTGTAATATCCCCTGTGTACATCCGCTTGCCGTGTTTGTCTGTGTATTCCGTTTCTTCCCCAAGCGTTGTAGGGTTAATGTTGTAAAATTCGCCGTCCGGCGTTCCTATTTCCGCTATTTCCTCTGTGTCGTATCCGTATGAGGGCATACCGAAAACCCACTTGTACTCCATTTTTTCCCTGTCAAAAGTCAAACCTCTGTATTTCATCTGCTGCCTCCTTACAACTTGATTTCAAGCGGATATTGTGCCTTTATTTCCCTGTTTCGTGCTACATTTGCCTGTAATAGTTCCTGTGCTTTCTGTATCTCTTTTTCTGTCGGTTTTCTGCCCTGTGCCTTTGCCGTCATTTCCTCAAACCGCTTTATATCCTGTCTTAGTGCCGTATCCGTTGCCGATATGGTATACACCGCCTTGCAACGTGGGCATTTCAGATAGTAATACTCAATATCGCCTGCCTTTTTCCATTTCGGCTTTGCTTTATTAAATATCCGACCGCATTTATCGCACTTGATTATTGGCTTGCCTTTTTTTCTCATTCCAAACAAAGTAAACCCGTTGCCGTTCATCTGCTACCCCCTTATGTTCAACCTGTATCCGCAATGCGAACAACAATTTTCATCTACCAACTGATACGGGTTAGTAAATCCACCGCATACAGGGCAACAATACCCCGCCGTCTGTTCTGCCGGTCCTGTATAATCCAATGGCGGGCATTTTTCCGGCACTGGTTTATCATGTGCATTTTCAAAGTAATCTTTTATATAGTTTCTCATTGTGTTGTGTCTGCATTTTCCGCACTTGTCCGTATTGTAGCTTGCACATTCTGATAAATTTTTGCATTTAACTATAATCTGCATATAGCTTTACCTCTCATTCTTTTGTGGGGTGCTACCGCACCCCTAAACAGTTATTCAGTAATCAGTTTGCCGTTTACCTCATAAAAAGCGGAGCGGAAACCAATGTTGACGCTGGAGCCGGAGCGGGGGTTATGCAAGTTAAGAGCGGACGCACCCGAAAGAGAGGCATAGTTGAACGCCGACCCCCGGATAGGCAACCACTCCCCCTCCGTTGCGTCAAAATACACATAGGTTTTAAGTTCTGATTCTGCCCGATTGTCCGGCACAATCCCTAAATCCTTTAATTCCTGTGGCACTTCCTGTAAGTCAATCTTTAAATCAGCTATCCTTGTACCGTCATAATCCGGCGTGTAATCCTCGACTGCTGCCCTGTCTGTTATCGTGATTTCCCCGGATTCAACCTCTACCCGTACCGGTCCCCTTGCTGTTCTCGACTGCTGCCATGCCGTGCTATCCTTTAACCACCCTGTTAATGCTGCGTCATTGTTCGGGATATACTCTATTACGCCGTCTAACAGGCGTAACCCTGCCAACCATTCCCATACATTGCCGTTAAGGTCTGATACGCCGTATATAGTGTTGTCGTGATTCCATGTTGCCGAACCGCTTCCTGTTTTGGAGCGTCCGTATCCGCAACCGTCACAATCTGCCTTTTCCTCTTTGTGGTAATAGTCCGTGCCGTAATCCGTGTTGCCGTGTGGCATAGTATCCTTTTCCCGGCTCTGATTCAATAAATATTCCCACTCTACTGCAGTCATTAAGTGCCAACCCTCACCCTTTGCGATACAGGCAGCTACCGCCTCGTCAAAGGTTACATTTACTGCCGGGTCAAGCATTGGCAAGCTATACGCCCTACCCTTGATAATCACGTTTGGATACTTTGAAATATAAATAGCGTCTGCCATGTATTCCCCAATCTTAAAGATTGCCGGAGTTTCCGCTGCGTCTTTCGGACGCTCAAAACGGCACATAATAGACGGTATCCCCCTATCGTCAAAAATTACTACGTTGTTGTGTTCGGTTGCTTTACTCATTCTTGCTTGTCCTCCTTATTTCTTAGAATAGATTGAATGTAACTTTATGCTTCCACGCCTTTTTATGCTTTCCTCGGTATGTATGCCTGTATCAAAGAACGCACAAAAGGTTGTACCGCCTATAACACTGGTTGCAATTATGTATTGCCCTATATTGTGAAACTCACACCGCTTTACATTCCTGTAAACTACGGTGTATTTTTCTGTCCGGCTTCCTGCCATGCCTACGCTCCTTTCCCGCTGCCTACCTTAATTTTTCTATCGCCTTTTCCTCTTCTCTTATGTCCTCTGCTGCCTGTACAATCTGCCTGTAATCCTCTTTTAATGCGTCTGCCGTCATTTCCAACAATTCAAGCGGTAAATATCCGTCTACAATCTCATTTCCTACCATGTCAGCCAACTCCCTAGCCTTTTCCTGTAGTTCCTCTATTGTATACGCCATACTTACACCGTCCTTTGTGCCACATCTGCCCGGTAGGGTGTGCCTCCACGTTTCAACTCATTGTATATAGTTGCCCTGTGGAAACCGATTGTATCAGCAATCACAATTGCCCTTGCCCCCTGCTCTGCCATTTTTTCAATTTTCTTCCGGTCCTCATAATTCAACCGCCTATTGCCTTTTCTCACGTTCTTTACACCTCCTACCGTTCAAAAATAAAAAAGGAATGTGCCAAAAGTCCGTAAACTCTTGACACATTCCCTTACAAAATTGTATAAAAAAAGAAATGCGATAGAGTTTTAATAACTCTTGTCGCATTTCATTTTACAATGTAGCAAATTTTTTTATTATGCCAGCCCAGCCGTGATAATTGCCATGGAATATACCTCGGAAGCGTTGCATCCGCGGGACAGATCGTTGACCGGGGCGTTTAATCCGAGCAGAATCGGCCCGTATGCTTCAAAGCCGCCCAAACGCTGCGCGATCTTATAGCCGATATTGCCTGCGCTGATATCCGGGAACACAAAGGTATTGACATGTCCAGCAATTTCGGATTCCGGACATTTGGTACGCGCCACACGGGGCGATACGGCGGCGTCAAACTGCAGTTCCCCTTCTACCGGCAGATCCGGACGCATTTCCTTGGCCTTCTTGGCTGCGTTGCGCATCTTGTCTACGTCTTCGCCTTCACCGGAACCAAACGTGGAATAGCTTAAGAAACCGACTTTCGGATCCACACCGAAAATTCTGGCGCATTCCGCCGCTTCGATTGCAATCTCCACAAGCTCGTCCTCGGTCGGGCGGATATTAATCGCGCAGTCTGCCATCGCAAGCACTTCGTTGTCGCCGGTACCGCGGGAACGCACTAAAATAAATACGCTCGATACAATACTGTTGCCGGGCTTTGTTTTAATCAGCTGCAGCGCCGGGCGCACCGTATCTGCCGTAGAATAGGTCGCGCCGCCTAAAAGGGCGTCCGCCATGCCTAATTTTATCAACATTGTCCCAAAATAGTTGGCGTTTAGAAGCACTTCCCTTGCCTGCTCGGGCGTTACGCCTTTTTTCTTGCGCAGTTCACAGTACATCTCAACCATCTCGTCCATCCTGTCAAACGTCTTCGGGTCGATAATTTCCCCGCCGCGGATATTAAAGCCGCATTCTTCGCTGGCATCCAAGATAGCCTGTTCGTCCCCAACCAGGATCGGATGCAGGAAATTACTTGCCAGAAGACGGGAAGCCGCCTCTAAAATACGGGCGTCCGTTCCTTCTGTGAACACGATTTTCTTGGGATTTTTCTTTAAAATCTGAATCATTTGTCCAAATCCAAATATTGCCATAATATGCTACCTCTCCTATACTATATATTTTACTTATATTGTATACACTTTTACGGAAAAATGCAAGGCAGTAAGCATGTTGAAATAAAAAAATTATAACAGTTCAGCCTTCCGGCTTCCCGGCTATTCTGCTATATTGGCTACTAAGCGCGCAGTCGTAGGCTGAACTGTTACAAAAAATCATTGACTGTCCGGTGTATTCTTTAACAGCCTCTCCACCAGGCGCACGCACTCCGCCGCGTCTTTGGAATACCCGTGCGCCCCGATTTCTTCCGCAAAGCTTTCCGTAACCGCCGCCCCGCCGATTATGATTCTGCTGCCGCAGTTTTTCTTCGCCGCAAGCTCTACAACGTCTTTCATGCGCATCATTGTCGTGGTCATAAGCGCAGACAGCCCGATGATCGCGGCATGTTCCCGTATGGCGGCCTCTACAATCCGCTCTGCCGTTACGTCCTTGCCCAGGTCGATCACCCGGTAGCCGTAATTCCTTAGCATCAAAACGACCAGATTCTTACCGATATCGTGGATGTCGCCTTCTACCGTCGCCATAATAATCACCGCCGTATCTTCTTTGCCCGCTTCCCGTTTGATCATCGGCTCCAGGTACGCAATGGCGTTCTGCATGGCGCCCGCCGAGGAGATCAGCTGCGGCAGGAAGTACGCCTGCTGTTCAAACAGTTCTCCGACCCGGTTGATTGCGGGAATCAGGCATCCGTCAATCAGCCCTTTCGGATCTTCCCCGTCTTTTAATGCCAGCTTTACCTCCTCTAATATCCTGCCTTTGCCGCCTTCCACAACGCAGTCAAACACACGCTGCCGCGGGGATACAGGCGCTCCGGAGGAACCGGGCGTCCGGGGTATATCGCCGGGTCCAAAAGACGCTTCCCCTTTGAGACGGTTTGCTCGGCGGATATAACGCAAATCCGCGCCGGGTTTATTCATCAGCAGGTCGGCGGCATAAGCCGCGTCGACTAAAGCCTTCTGCGCCGGGTTGGCAATTGCCATGGTAAGCCCTCTTGTAATGGCCGCCGTCAAAAACGCGGTATTGATACAGCTTCGTTCCGGCAGGCCAAACGAAATATTCGACAGCCCGCATACGGTTGCCAGATCGTGTTTTCTGCAGTACGCAATCGTTTCTAAGCATTCCACCGCCGCATTCGGGTTTGCCCCTACGGTGGCCACAAGGCCGTCTACGATAATGTCTTCTTTTGCCATGCCGGATTTTAATGCGGCGGAAACAATCGTTTCAATAATACGGCGCTTTTCCGCTTTGTTTTCCGGAAGCCCGGCGTCCGAGAGCGGGAGCAGAATAAACATGGCGCCGTATTTCTTTACCAGGGGAAGAAGCTTCTCCATTTTTGCCTGCTCCATGGAGACGGAATTCACCAGCGCCCTGCCGGGATAATGCCGCAGCGCCGCCTCCAGTACATCCACATGGCTGGAATCCAGCGACAAGGGCAGATCCGTCACGCCGCCTATCTCTTCCAGGGCGCGCAGCATCATCTCCTTTTCATCGATTCCGCTCATTCCCATATTGACATCCAGAATTCCGGCTCCGCACTCCTCCTGCTCCCGGGCGAACTGCAGCACTTTGTCAAAGCAGCCCTGCCTCAGCTGGGACTGAAGCATCTTTTTTCCGGTGGGATTAATTCTTTCCCCCACAATCAGAAGCCCATCTTCCAGACCGAAAGTGACTGTCCGGCGCTCGGAGGCAAGTATCCTGGCAGGATTTTTCCCTCCCCGGATGTCAGGTACCGGACCTTTTCCAATACTCCCGCAAAGTCTTTGTATGTATTCGGGGCCTGTCCCGCAGCATCCTCCCAGTATGGAGGCCCCTGCCTCCGCCAGAAGTTTCATCTCCCCTGCAAATTCCTCCGCTGCCATGCTGTAGCAGCTCTTCCCATCCTTATCCAAATACGGCAGTCCGGCGTTGGGTTTTGCAATAATGGGAACACCGGAAGTACAAGAAACCATGTCGGCCACAATCCGGCGCATCTGCCCGGGTCCGGTGGAACAATTGACACCTATGGCAGACGCCCCGAGACTTTCCAGGACAACGGCGGCCGTTTCCGCATCCGTCCCGTACAGAGTCCTCCCGTCCGGTTCAAAAGTCATGGTGACCATCACCGGCAGGTCGCAGACCTCCTTGGCCGCAATCAGGGCCGCCCTGGTCTCCGCCAGGCTCATCATGGTCTCCACCACAAGCAGATCCACCCCTGCCTCCCGGAGTAAAATAATTTGTTCTTTGTATACACTAATCAGATCTTCCAGCTCCATTTTTCCCAGAGGCTTCAGCATTTCCCCGGTCATGGTCAGATCCCCGGCCACATAAACCGGATGTCCTGCCCCGGACGCCGCCTCCCTGGAAATGGCCACCAGCTTCTTTATCATGGAAGCCATTTCCCCCTCCAGGCCATATTCTGCCAGTTTGATCCTGTTTGCCGTAAAAGTAGGCGCATACAGAATGTCCGTACCCGCTGCCACATACTGCCTCTGCAGCTCCAGCATCACGCCGGCATGTTCCAGGATCCACTGTTCAGGGCAGACGCCCGATGGCATACCGGCTTTCACCAGGTTTGATCCCGTGGCGCCATCCAGATATAAATACGATTTTGCAATCTCCGTAAAAGTTTCTTTTGTCATTTTTCCCCAATCCTGACTCGTAATATCGACCGAAAACTTATTTTCTATCATACCACAGACTTAATTTAATAGTAAAGGGGTGTATTTATCCATTTCCGTAATAAAAACTGTTGCGAAAATACTTATATTATGGTAAATTTTAATAGTATTTCGTTTTCAGGCACTGGATTGGAGGTCTTGACAATTGATGAGAAAGGTTCAAGTGATTTTCGCGCTGCTTGTTGCCATGGCACTGGGCACCGCCTGCGGCGAAAATTCCGCATTAACCAGGTTCCGGAAAGATATGGATGACTTCTGCACCAGGATTTCCGAAATAGACACTTCCATAAATAATATTGATGCACAGTCCCAAGACGCTGCCGCAGAACTGCTGGGTTATCTGGACGATCTGGATACCACATTCCAGACCTTTGCGGCACTTGATTTTCCGGAAGAATTTGATTATCTGGAAAGCCTGGCTGACGAATCCAGCCAGTATATGACAGAAGCTGTCAAAAGTTACCATGATGCATTCCGTGATCACTCTTACGACGAGGCCATTGCCGCATATGCCAGGGAGAATTATTCCCGTGCATACAAGCGTGTGCAGATCATCATAGCTTTCCTGCACGGGGAAGAACCGCTGGATCCGGATTTGTCTGCCGAATATGAAAATAACTGAAAGATTCATCTTCCCCTGCATGGGACTGTGTAATCAAGTAGGGGAACGCTCTTCTCCACTACTCGCCGCGCCGGGTGCATGTTGCGTCAGCAACAATTTTCCTTATGCACCCGTGTGCACCAAAAAAGGATGCCGGAGCATCCTTTTTTGTTTCTCTTCTTTTATTTCAGAAGTTTAATGCATCCCAGCAGGGGCACTTCGTTCTCCTGCTCCCTGATGGCATACAGCAGGCCCATGACCCACAAAACTACCACCAGAATATCCACCACACCGGCAATTAGTCCCACAAGGGGCACCCGTGATGCTATCCCCAGGATAATAAATGTGAGATGAATCACCAGTCCCTGGTTCAGATGGAACTTTGAACTCTCCCTGTCTCCTGCCACATAGGCAGCAATCCATCCCAGGATTGTCAAATAAGCTACAATGTCTGTGGTTTTTTTGTCCATATTTTTTCGTCTCCTTGTTCTTTATATTTCATTTTTTATAACCCGTTTTCCATTGTAATACCCCACAATAATTTCAGGGCATTTTTTATTAAAAATTGGAAGACAGTCAGAAACACCGCCCCGTATAAATACCAGGTATGAAACCGCCAGGCATGAACCCGTCTTCCCCTCATCTGCCGGACACCAAGCCTATGCAGGCCCTGGGTCAGCATAAAGCCTCCCCCTATGCATACTATATATAAAACCAGGGGATGATACTTCAGCGACAACAGTATCCTTCCCTGAAGCAACGCTTTCACAGCCCTGGTACCGCCGCAGCCGGGACAATAAAATCCCGTGATTCCGTAAAAAACACAGGGTATTTCCGGCCAGATGTCACGCAGCACAAAATAGTACAGCATCCCGAAAACGGCTCCCACAGCCAGAAAAACCAGTCCCAGGTAAAATAATTGTGTCTCCAGTTCCGTTTTCGTCTTCATACCGGACTGTTACATCTGATAGGGCAGCAGATCATACATTCCTCTCTGCAGACCGATAATCGCCCAGATGATAAAAAGCAACACTATAATTCCCAGAATGATGCCGATAACAGAGCACACAATCCCCGCAATCCCCACGCCGTTGCTGCCCTCCCTATTGCCCAGAATCGCACAGATCAGTCCCGCAATTCCCAGGCAGACTCCCAGAATCCCATAGCAGCAGCTCAGGCAGATTGCCAGAATCCCGCACACCATTCCCGCAATCTGAAGCCCGTTGGTCCCATTGCTCCTTCCCTCATCCCGCGGCGCCATATAAGGCGCATTTGCCGTATAATCCTGGTAATTACTGTACTGTCCGTTATTTTGTCCGTTTTGATAATTTTCGTCCACTGCATTCTCCTGTCTGCTTCTATATCTGCCGGTGATATTTTTTAACGAGAACTTATTCTCTGACAGTATTATACAATACAATCTACAAGATTTCCATACCTAAATCAAAAAGATAACATTGTTTTTTCCGAAGAATTTCCAAAGATTACAATTTGCAAACATACGTTTGTCATGCTATGATAGTTTTGTCACTGCAATTTATATTTGTCAGAAAGGGGTGTTTTCACTGGAAAGTATTCTATGCATCGACATGCCGGTACAAATGATTTCCTGCACCGACACAAACGGTAAGATTACACCAATGAGATTCCGGTTCCGCGACAAAACCGGGGAACTGGTCACCGTTACCATAGATAAAGTGCTGTCCGCAGATCAGGACCGGAACAAGATAGGTGTGAATTTCTCCTGCATGGCCGTCATTCACGGAACCCGGAAGACCTTCCGTCTCTGGTACAATTATTTCGCCCATGAATGGCGCCTGGCCCACCTGCAGGCCTGAAACCACAGATCCGTTTTCCTTCCGTCCGGCGGCCTGCGGGAAGCCTCCTTGCCTGACCGGGCAGTCCGGCGGCCCGCACTTATCCGTCAGCCCCCGGACGCCCATACCCTGAAAAAATCAGTCCATCCCCCGGAAGATCTCTCCTTCTATGGAAAAAAGGTTTTCCAGGGGGATGTCCGTTCCATCCCGGAAAAGAATCCTGTGCCCATACAGGTCAATTTTCTTCACCCTTCCCCGGATTGTCACATAGGCCCCGCCCCCCTTTTTGCTGTCCGGCCGGAAGAAAGTGACTTTCACTTCCGGGTCCTGTGCCAGATTTTCCCTGAGCATCTGCAGTTTTTCATCCAGCAGGGTCTTCTGATCTTCCTCCAGCTCCACAAAGGTATCCGTAAGCCTTGCAGTCTCCCTGATGGCTGCATCATGCCCCGTCAGGGCTGCGAATGGTGAAAACTGGGCTGCCCGGTCCTGCAGCGACATTTGCGGGTGCTTTACAGACACATGCCGGGGCAGATAAATCATATCTTCATACTTGTTTTCCTCATGTTTCACGCCTTATGCCCTCCAATCTGGCGGTTGCGCTCCATGGTCGTGGCGCCTTTCTGCAAATTAGTTCCCTTTAATATGGCATTTTTACCATACTTCTTTTTTACTGCCAGCATGGCTTCCTGAAGTTTCCGTTCCCTGGCCAATCTGGCCTTCTCGGCTTCTCTTTCCCTCTCCAGCGCCTCGTAGTCCGTAAACAAGTCCAGCTGTTCATAGGAAATTTTTTCCCTTACTTCCCCTTCGTCCACAAGACGGGCAGCAGCCACAGTCACCCGGCGGACCAGCAAATCCGGATTGACGATACGGTCATACAAACCCATGACCGCTTCCATGATCAGTTGTGTGGAGGAAGTCTGGCAATCCAGATTTACGGTTCCATGGGCATGTTTCGGAACCTTTCTCCCATAGCGGTCTGCCGTCACTTCACCCTTATAACCAGCCCTGATCTTCGGATCCTTCAGATTCTCGATATCATAACCTATTGTGAGCACCATTTGATCTGTCACCAGCTTTTTTTCCACCAGGTCCAGCACAAGCAGATCCGTCATCTCCCGGACAATCAGCTTCGCTTTCTCGAAATCATAAGGATACTGCAGTACCTGGCCGGAACTGAGGCTGCTGGATTCCGGCCTGTATGCCTTGATCAGGTCAATGGTCACCGGTTCCCAGCCCCATGCATGATCGATCAGAAGCTCCGCGTTCACTCCGAACATCCCATACAGAAGATCCTCATTATGGTAATCCCCGGCGCCTCCCATGGAGCAGCGGGCAATGTCGCCCATGGTAAACAGGCCTGCTTCTTCCAGTTTTTTCTGATAGCCATGCCCCACTCTCCAGAAATCCGTCAGCGGTCTGTGCCCCCACAAAAGCTGCCGGTAACGTATCTCATCCAGTTCCGCAATGCGCACACCGTTTTCATCCGGCTCCACATGCTTTGCCCCAATATCCATTGCCACCTTGCACAGATACAGATTCGTACCGATTCCCGCAGCCGCAGTGATTCCTGTCTGCGACAGCACATCCCCCACTATCCGGGATGCCAGCTGTTCTGCCGTCATCCGGTAAGTGTCCAGGTAATGGGTCACATCCAGGAATACCTCGTCTATGGAATAGACATGCATGTCCTCCGGAGCAATATATTTTAAATATATATTGTAAATTATGGTACTGTATTCCACATAAAAGGCCATCCGGGGCGGCGCTATCATATAGGCCACCTCCAGCTCCGGATGCGCCTCCAGTTCCAACGCATCACAGGAAGACCCTGCAAACTGCCTGTCCGGCGCCAGAAGCCTTCTCTCCCTGTTTACTTCCCTGACCCGCTGCACCACTTCAAACAAACGGGCCCGTCCCGAAATTCCATACGCTTTCAGGGAAGGTGATACCGCAAGACATATGGTTTTCTCTGTTCTGTCCGCATCTGCCACCACAAGATTTGTGGTAAGGGGATTGAGCTGCCTTTCCACGCACTCCACGGAAGCATAAAAGGATTTCAGGTCTATGGCTATATAAATATGGGATTCTCCATCCATGACAGCCCTCCTTTCCCAGAACACCCCGGCATGATATTTTGGCCATTCGGCCTCCCCATGCCACGAATATGGACTTATTTTATCATGATTTCCAATCATGATATTTTGGCCATTCGGCCTCTCCATGCCACGAATATGGACTTATTTTATCATGATTTCCAATCATGATATTATGGCCATTCGGCCTCTTCATGCCACGAATATGGACTTATTTTATCATATTACCCCACCCTTGTATATTTCAAAAATTTTCCAGGTCTGCGGGGCGCAGAGTGCCGCTGTATGAGTGCATGTCTGAAAAATACTTTCTTTCGGACAAATCCCTGGCAAAAACCATTTGCGCGGTTTCTGCCAGGGATTTTATCTTTCCCCCATGCTGAGTTTCATCTGTCCTTCACGCTTACATCCGGCGAAGATGAAAGCTTTTGACCAGCTGCCGCAGTACATTGGCCTGGGCGCTGAGCTCCTGGCTGGTAGCCGCGCTCTCCTCTGCCGTGGAAGAATTGGTCTGTACCACCCTGGTAATCTGCCCAATCTCATCCTGGATCTGTTCTGCCGCCACTGCCTGGGTTTCTGCATCGGCTGCAATCCCGTTTATGGTTTCCACAATCTCATGCGCACCTGCTACCACATTTTCCAGTTGTTTCGCAGTGGCATCCGCAATTTGCGTCCCCTGATTCACTGCGGCAATGGAACGCCCGATCAGCGCCGAGGTAGACTTGGATGCTTCCGCACTCTTGGCGGCCAGATTGCGGACTTCATCGGCAACCACGGCAAATCCTTTCCCCGCCGCGCCGACACGCGCAGCTTCCACAGCGGCATTCAGGGCAAGGATATTTGTCTGGAAGGCAATATCTTCAATCGTTTTGATGATTTTTTCAATTTCATTGGAACTGCTGCTAATCTCCCCCATGGCAGTTATCATTTCCTGCATCTTTTGATTCCCTTCGGCAAGCTGGCTGCCCATGCCGCCGGCCTGCTCCCTGGCACGCCGGACGCTGTCCGCCGTCTGTCTGACACTGTCAGCCACGGAATGGATGGTTTCCTCCAGTTCTTCCACAGAACCGGTCTGCTCCATGGAACCCTGGCTGAGCGCCTGGGATGCGGCGGCCATCTGTTCCGCGCCGCCGGAGACATACTCCGCGCTGGTAACAATCTGTCCCATTGTAGTATTGAGTTTTTGAAGAATATCGTTTAAGGATGTACGAATGGCAGCAAAGTCACCAACGTATTCCTGAGTAATCTCTGTCGTCAGATCACCTCCGGCAATGGCCTCCAGCATTTTGGATATTTCTCCGATATAATTTCTCAGACGGCTGATGGTATGATCAAAGCTTTTAGACAAAACTCCGATTTCATCATTGGAATTCATTCCCGTCATCATAGTCTGCTGCTGATTCAGCCCCAGCTCTCCCTTCTCCAGACTCTGTGCCAGCCTGGTCAAATGGGACAGGGGCCTGGAAACCGTCTTTTTTAAATAAGCTCCAATCACAAAAATTCCGATAACAATCAGCACAACGCCGGTTAAACAAGACAGAATCACTGTCAGACCAATTTGTCTGGCAGCAGAAGACATGGAGATTCCGGCAAAAATCAGACCGTCAATCCGGCCGTTGTCATCATATGTGGGGGCATAGGAGCAAAGGTGCTTCTCCCCCAGAATAACAGCCTCCCCCACATAACTGTTGCCTTGTCTCAGCACGATCTCAGCAATATCATCGGAGAGGCGTGTGCCCACAGCCCTCTGTCCGTTCTGCTGAATGGTAGTGTACGCCCGTTCATCCCCATGAAAAATGGTGAATTCACACCCCATTTCCTGCTTGAGCGCATCCAAAAGCGCTGTCTTGTCCTCATCCCCGGAATAAGCAGCCAGCTCATAAGCCAGCATATTTGTGCCGCTTACGCATTCGTTCTGCATCATGGACATGGTGAGCCGATAGAACATCAGCACACACAGCACCACAACCAGAGTGATGCTCACGCCCAGCATCACCGCAACCAGGTTTCCCACCTTGCGGCCAATACGTTTGATCTTCTGTTTATCGTTTCCATTGTGTGCAATAGGTGCCATATATTTCACTCCTGATTCATTATTATATTTGTGATCCATACGATTCCCATTTGAGAATTACATTTAAAGCTTTCGTGCGCTGTGTCATCGGCATAATGCCGAAGCTATTCCCCTAAAGTCTCCTACATTGCCGCCCGGACCAGGGGATGTGAAACAGCACACATTTGTTTATTGATCCGTTTACATTATAAATCCGCCAGATGAGCTCCTCCGTTTAGGTGCGTCTCCGGCATCTGCCTTCTGCTCCTTCACATGGATCACCTGACGGACTTTTTACTCTTCTTTCATCGAAGGTTATTGCAGAACAAAAGCCGCCCCACCCCTCTTCAGGAATTGCGCGCCTCTGTCTTATCCCTCCTTTTCTCACACATCCCGCTTCGCCGGGCCTGCGCAGAAACACCAGGGCTTACATGAAAATCCCCTGTCCTGATTCCTACAGGAACAGGAACAAAATTAAGGCTATCGCTGACAACCTGCACCAACGATAGCCCGTGGTTCACTGCGAATCTTACAACTTGCGTATCTTAGAACTTGCCTTCCTTTGCTGCTTCCTCGATCGAGACATGAAACCCTGAAAATATGCCATTTTTCACCTCAAAATGTAGGAATAATCACGAAATAAACGGCGTTCTTACACTCTCTGATACCTGATTCTGCCCTTAACTATGCTTCCGGTCTCATCCTGTATATCCTGTCCAGATGAATCAGAGACTTCTTCTTCCACAATAAACTCGGCAGGACAACTGGATAGCATGGTTCCGATAATAATTGTTCCATCTGCTTTATGCGCCTGACAACCCTTAAGTAAGGTTTCTTCGGTAACGGTATCTCCGGTCAAATCAATTAATGTCCTATTTCCGTAGACAATTTTGCTCACTGACATTTAATCACCCCGCAATCGTCACCGTAGTACCACCCGCCGAATTTGAACTTTCCACATAAGGAATCGCGCCAACCACGATCTCAGACAGATAGTTATATCCTTCGTCTGGCAGAACAGTCTGTTGGACTGTAGACGGGGAAACTGTTTTGGCCTGGGCATTCACATCTTCAGTTCCAGTCATATTTCCCTCGACCCCAAGGACGGTAACGCCACTCCGGATATTACCAGGAACAAGTTTCGCTTTTTCCGTCTCATCGATTTTAACCGTACCAGAACCATCGTGATGCCCAGCAGGTATGATATAGGAATCTTCTTTCGTTGCAATATTTCCAGCAACAGCCCCATGATTTAGCATAGTTCCAGTGATTTTGCTTCCTCTGGCATAACTCGTTTTTCCTTTCAGAATCTCAGCTGCCGTAACCGTTGCATCTGCAGAGTCCACATCAAATGTACATTCCCCGGAAATCGCTTCTCCGGACTTGTCATGGGCGGTCTCACCAGCGAGAAGTTTGTCCGGGGTCACGGAATCCCCCGTAAGATCCATCAAGGTCTTCCCGCCATAAATCACTTTATTATAAGCCATTCTCAATATCCTTTCCGATATATACAGTTATTCCGCCCGAATCATTACTGGTTTCTATGTTCCTACTGATTTTGATACAAAAGAAAAAGCCCTCTCCGGGGCAAAAGCCGCCGAAAAAGGCTTGAAATAAGGGCTTCCGAGGTCATGCTCTGACTTTGGAAGCCCTTATTTTATGTGTTCATTTGTCCTGCTGCCGCTCGGTAATGTGGCGGAGTGACAGCCTTGCGGTGTAGTGATTTTGGAATAATTAAAAGGTGGGGAAAATTAAAAAGTTAAGCAAAATGCTCCTCCACTATCGCATTCAACTGTGAAGCAATCTCCGAGAAGTCCCGGTTCAAATCAAGCGTCTTCACGCTGATCTTGTTTCCACTCATCTGGTAGCTGTTGTCCGGCTGGATCGCCTCATCCGTTGCGGCATAAAGGAGCATACCAGAAACCGTATGCGGCTTATCACCAAACTCTGTATCCTTGTTCTTGACGTAAGTGAAAATTTGATACAGATTGCCAGAGTGCAGTGTGTGTACGTCGTACTGCGTCTGCGTCGTATGCGTATAGTATTTGGCGTCAATGATGAGGATCTTATCATCCTTGGTCAGCATGATGTCACTCTGCATCACCGGCAGCATTGTTCCAATACCATCGTCCAAGGCCCAAGGGATCTGTGAGGCTGTTGCTGTTACCTGCGGGCATTCCTTCACATAGTATTCGAGGATGAATTTCTCGTACAAGCGGTTCATACGCTGTTCATCAATAAAGGAAGCCAACTTGTATTCTCCAGAGTCAGTCGTCAGAAGCATTCCTTCCAAAATGAACTGGCACAGGCTGATGAGCATACGGTAGGTATTGTTGTTCCGCTGAAACCGAATAGCTGACCAGCGAATCGAGGTTGGATCGATTGTGTCAACATTCGAGAAGAACAACATTTCCTTCTTCAAATCACTTTTGTATTCTTGATCTACTTGCGTGTGTCGGAGAAGAAGCATAACGGTCGTTTTGAGTATCTGATTTAGAAGGTTGTTTTCAGAAAGCTCGTCATACTCGCAGGTTAGTACCCGTTTCCTGGCGAGGCGATTCTGTATGGTTCCCGGCATATCGATTTTGCCGCGAACAACAGCAACATTCTCTTTCCTGTTCAGGTACTCCCGATACAGGCCCTGTTTCAACTGTCTGCTGATGCCCTTCGCCAGAATTGCGGCAAAAAGGTTGTGCATGTTCTCAAACTCTTCAGTAGCAACATCCTCATAGCCGCCTTGATTCAGCGTAGTAAAGGCATACGAAAGCATATAGTATATGTTTTTTATGAAGATGCTCTTGTCCTTAATCATTGAAACACACCTTGCAGAATGTTCTCCCAACGCTGGAGTTTATTGGCGTCGTCGAACCAGTATTCACTGAGCATCGGAAGAATGTCATAATCAACGATGGAGTGCAGCCATTCCTCGGTGCATACATCCCTGCCACAGAAATAGCTGTGGCCGATGCAAAAGCCCTTACCCAACGATTTATCAAGAGAGATCTCTCGGTTCAGGTCCTTCACCTTGTTAATGAGTTCATTCAGAGTCTCGTTGTTCAGACCGTTCTGGTAATGAATGAATCCCTCGGAATCGAAGCCCGGTTCCACCTCAAAGAAGCTGAAACGACGACGAAGCGCATAGTCGATCATGGCAAGGCTGCGGTCTGCCGTGTTCATCATGCCGATGATGTAGAGGTTCTTCGGAACGGAAAATGAGAGTCCGTTATAAGCGAGAGTCGCTTTTGTGCCTCTGTAGTCCTTTTCGATAAGCATCAGCAACTCACCAAAGATTTTACTCATATTGCCACGATTGATTTCGTCGATAATAAAGAAGAACTCCTTATCCGGTTGGTTTGCGGCTTTCTGACAAAAACGATAGAAAATACCGTACTTCAACTCAAAGCCATCCTCGACCGGCTTATAGCCCATCATGAAGTCTTCGTAGGAATAGTTCTGGTGGAACTGTACGAATTCGATGCGGCTATCGTCCTTTTCGCCCATCATGGACCAGGCCAGACGTCTTGCGGCAAAGGTCTTACCAACACCGGGAGCCCCCTGCAGAATGATGTTCTTCTTATTACGGAGAACAGCCACAAGATTCTCGTAGCGTTTTTCGGTCATGTACACCTCATCGAGGAAGTCGCTCTTTGTGTAAGCATCAATGGAGGCTTCCTGCGCTACCGGATTTTCCTCACGAATCAGATCGAGGATGAAGTCAAATTCACCTCTGGTGAGCTTGAACAGGCTACCTTGCGGATTCTGGAAATACTCCATACGCTCCAGTTCCGGGCATCCTCTCAAGGCCGCGTAATCAATCGGCGAAGTTAGGCCTTCGACCTTCTCAAAGAACAGTTTTTCGCCGTCCTGCTCAGCGCTGACGCGACCGATGGCAACAATCTGCTTCACCGGATTCGATTCGTATCCGATGATCATATCCCCGGCCTTCGCATCAAGGAAGTTCTGGAAGATACGACGCTTATTTCCGTTCTCATTATAAAGCGTGTATGCCTGAACCTCGCCAACCGCAATGTCTGTAAAGCTCCATATCTTCGGATTTGCATTCAGCCACCAGTAACCACGGTCTTCCTCTCCGGGAGCAGCTTTCACATACAGTTCAATACTGGAAAGATCAACCTTATCCAGTGCGGCTGAGAGCTCATCACGAAGTCGCCAAATGTAGGACCCCTGTTCCTCTTTCGCCGCATAACGTCCAACATAGAGGATTGGCCACCACTTTGAGTTCTTCGCATCTCCTTCCATGACAGGACAGCCGGTCTTATCAGCTATTCTTTTCGCAAGAGCAGATGAACCAGCGTTGTAGAAATTCTTCGACTCTCCATATTTTACGGCAAGCTGTGTGCAAGTAGCTTGTCCGCCATAATCCTTCATGCGCTTCATGATTTCAAGGCTACCGGTAGTAAAGACATCGGAATCTTTGAGGAGTTTTACCCACTCGTCAACGCTAAATCCCGGTGAGTAGGTGACTGGGAACCATTCAGCTTCTTCTTGAGAGACTACATCCTTCTGAGAGTAATACCGGCTGATGTAGAAACCGACATCGATGGTCAGCGTCTTCAGTTCAGGGTCTGGATAGCAAGTGTCAGTCAACTGCGACTGGAACAGGTTCACCAATTCGGTATCCCTTTTGAGGGCCACGCTGATTTCATCATAAAGCTTCAGAAAGTTCCGGATATTATCGGCATAAGCACCTTTCTTGAAGCGATAGTCAGATTCCAGCTCGCTGGCGACCGTTTTTACCTCACCGAATTTGTAGATGTAGTATTTGTCCGGAAAACGAAGCCAAAGATATGTGCTGATGGCGTTTTCATACTGGTAGTGCTGTGCAGCCCCGTTTCCATACTTCTCCAGCAGAACTGTTGACTGCATTTTGAATGCATTGATCCGTTCGTACACATCTTTGCTTTCGTCATACAGCAACAAAAACATGGCACGCACTTCTTCAGGCGCAGATTTTGCAAATCCAACGATCATACCTTTCGGGAAATTGTTTGCAGAAGCCAGTAAATTATAGGTCTTGTCCAGGGAGCGATTTAACATTTCTGCAAAGTCAGGAGCATTCACATCCCAATTATCCTGGAACCACTTCACGGCTTCCCATTTATATTTTTCTTCGCCCCATAACTTTGAAACGAAATTCTGTTTGTACTGTACCAGTACCTCTGTCAAACGGAACTGCTCAAACATACCATCACCTCACTATGCGTCTCGCAAACTCTTATAGATTTCTTCGGAAAAGATACCCAATACCTGCCGTTTCATCTCCTCATTGGAAAGCAACAGGGAGAAGAAGTCCTGATTCTGGGATAGACCTTCGATGAGCGCATCGTCAATGTCGTCAAAGTAAGAGAACTCGAAGTCCTTCTGGGTATTATTTTTTGCGCTGGTCTTAAGTCTCTCTGATTTCATCAGGATATCTCGGATCTGAAGCATGGCCTTGACCACCACGTCATTATCGTAGGACTTTCCGGTACGGCTGTTGATCTCATCAATGATCTCTGACAGCCGCTGCTCTTTGTCTTCTGTAAGACCAAAGTGCTCCGCCGTGGGTAGCTTCATCACCGGCTTTGCCACCAAGTTTGGAGAGATATGCTCCTCGCCTTTCTTCTGAATGAAGTTGGAGGCTTTGATTTTACCGTCAAGGTTAAAGCCAGCGCCGGGATGCTTGATATTGATGTATGCCAGCAGGTAAGCGATAAAGTTATATTTCTTGTGCAGCTCGGTATCCTCAAAGCAGGACACCTGCAACAGGAACTCATAGTAGCGGACAAAGCTGCGCATGGCAGCCACCGCTTCTCGCTGCTCCTCAGACTCGTAGTGATCCAGCAGTTTTTTGCTCTTTCGCAGGAAGAAGGTCAGGCGCTGTTTTTGCTTGCCAGTGACTTTTTCCGCATACAGGATCTCGTTGGCACTGTCGATATCCGCCGGGTCAAAGAGCGCATAGGCGTCGATCTTTGCCTCAAGGTCATAGATGGCCCCTGGCGTCACGGAGTTGGAAAGAAGCGTGGTGGTATAGTAGGGAGCAAATGCTGCCTTGATATCCTCGTAGCTGTTCACAAAGTCCAGCACAAAGGTCTTCTTATCGTAGGGCGCACAGATGCGGTTCAGGCGGGACAACGTCTGCACCGCACTTACGCCCCGCAGCCGTTTCATCACATACATGGCGCAGAGCTTGGGCTGGTCAAATCCCGTCTGATACTTGTTGGCTACCAGAAGCACTTGGTAAGCATCGGTATCAAACTCTTTTGTCAGCCTGTCCTCCGGAAAGCCATTGATGGAGGCTTCGGTGTATTCCGTTTCGTCGTCCGGCAGCTTTACTTTTCCGGAGAACGCTACCAAGGCATGAATGCCCTCATAGCCCTTCTTGGCAATATACTCCTCAAAGGCCTGACGGTACTTCACGGCGGCTTGCCGGGAGGCGGTAATGACCATTGCCTTGGCCTGCCCGCCCAGCTCCTGCATGACCGTGGTACGGAAATGCTCTACAATGACCTCGATTCGCTGCGAAATATTGGTGTCATGCAACTCCACAAAACGGGCGATCTGCCGCTTGGCCGCATTGGTCTTGCAGCGAGGATCATCCTCGATTTCCTTGTTGATCTGGTAGAAAGTCGAGTATTCCGTGTAGTTCTGCAATACGTCCAAAATGAAGCCTTCCTCGATGGCCTGCTTCATGGAGTAGACATGGAAAGCCTCCCGCTGGCCTTTTGTGTTCAGGCGGCCAAAAAGCTGGATGGTAGTGGGCTTCGGAGTGGCGGTAAAGGCGAACATGGACACATTGGCCTGCTTACCGTTACGCTTGATCTCATCGGAGATCATGTCCTCAACATCGCCTTCAAACTGCTCGCCGGAGCCCAGGGACATGGTAACAGCGGCCATATCCTTACCTGCGGTGGAGGAATGGGCCTCGTCAATGATGACGGCGAACCGCTTGCTTTTCAGTCCCTTCACGCTGTCCACGATATACGGGAACTTCTGTATGGTGGTAGCGATGATTTTCGTGTTGCCGTTGAGGGCAATCGCCAGATCGGCGGAGTTACATTTATCGTCCATCACACGGATCAGCCCTGCCTTGTGCTCCATGCCCATGATGGCTTTCTGAAGCTGCCTGTCCACCACCACACGGTCAGTGACGATGATGACATTGTCGAAGATGATCTTGTTGTCGGCATCGTGCAGGGAAGTCAGGCGGTGTGCCAGCCATGCGATAGAATTGGTCTTACCGGAACCGGCGCTGTGCTGGATCAGGTAATTCTGGGCAGTACGGTTTTCCCGGACATCGGCCAACACACGGCGAATGACATCCAACTGATGGTAGCGCGGGAAGATAAGGTTCTCAGAACGCTTCACTTTGCCAGTCTCATCGTCCACCTTTTCCTTGACCTCTACAAAGATGAACTTGCTGATAAGGTCAAGCACTGTGTCCTTGGTCAGAATATCCTCCCACATATAGGATACGCTGTATCTATCTTCAAACGCCGGATTGCCTGCACCAGCGGTCACACCTTCCCCATTGCCCATGTTGAAGGGCAGGAAGAAAGTGGCGTCTCCCGCCAGCTTGGTGGTCATGTAGACCTCCTCTAGGTCCATCGCGAAGTTCACCAGACAGCCCGCCTTGAACAGGAACAGGCGGGTCTTTGGATTGCGTTCAGTGCGGTACTGGTAGATGGCGTCCTGATAGGACTGTCCAGCGGTATTGCATTTCAGCTCAAAGGAGATGATGGCAAGACCGTTCAGAAAGATGACCACATCGATGCGTTCTTTATCGCTGGCCCAGACCTCCTCCATGACGGAGAAGATGTTCTGGCCATATTTGCGTGTCAATTCTGGGTTGAAGGTGGTGGCGGGCTTGGTGTACATCAAATCGAGCTGCTGGTTGGATATCTCAATACCGTGCTTCAGCACATCGATCAGGCTGCCCCTGGCCTTGGTAGTCTCTGCGTTAATGAAGCTGACGATGGTGTCCTCCAGATCGTCTTTGTAAATCTTCCGCAGATAGTCCATCGTGTCCGGCTGGGTGTCAGTCAGGAACTTCATGAGCATTTCCCGGTCTACCGCAAAGAGACGGTCGTAATGGGAGGCCTTACGAATGACATACCCGTTGGCTGCCAGCCGCTCCAGCAGGAATTTCTGATAGTCTTTTTCGGAGAGAATGTTCGTCATTGCTTTGTCACCTCCTGCTCCTCAATCTTCGCTTTCAGTGAAAGCGCATAGTTTATCGGCACCTTGCCAATCAGCACCAGCTTGTCCTCCGGCACCTTTTCCTTGATGGCCTTTTGAATTTTGCCTGTCACTATAGAGTAACGACTATAATTCAAAATGATTTTATCCCCGTACCGTTCGGCAATTACAGTCTGATAATGGATAAGCTGGTCACCCTTAATAATGAGATTTCCTCCGGAGCCGCTTCTGCCCTCAGTCGCACCGTCGAGAAAATCCTGCACAACCTGTATCTGTGTTTTCGCTTTAACTGATGGCATGCGGTTCACCTCCCACAACTTTTTTGCCCGTGACATATTCAAAAATCATCGACTTCTTGTATTCATCAATAACTTCCATCTGCTTTCGCTTATCAGCGATGATAGCATCAATCCGGGCGCAACGGTCATCCAAGTACGTGGCAATTGCCGCCTGCTCCCCAACGGGCGGGGACGGAATGTATGTATTCCCAAAGTCCGCAAAGGCAATATTCTTTCCATCACGAAGAGTCATCGTATAGGAATTCATCTTTTCAATGAATCCGGACTCTTTGAACAAGTAACGATAGTAGCCGTCGGCTATCTCAACTGTAGGATAGAAAACCTGATAGGCTGGAGATACGACACCTTCGTATTCTGAATACTCAAACCCACCTTGAAAACTGCGCAGGCTGATGCAAAAGTCACCTTTATGGATTGTTTTCAGCATTGACAGGTCTGCCTTTTCGTTCAGCTTGACTGCGCTCATCCCCGTCAATTCCTCATACATCGATTGGGGGATTACACCAAACTTCTGTGTTGGGGAAAGAAGTTGCAACTCAATACTGTTACCACGCAGGCTCCGTTGTGCGAACATATACTTTCCTTTGCGCATAACCCATGTAGAGGGCATCATCCCAACCCAATCATATCCGCTGTCCTTCATCTCTGCATCCGGGTCAAGCCCTTTAGTCACGGTCTCAGTAATGACGGAGCGTTTGTACTGCTCCAGAGTGTCGATCTGTGCCTGGATGTCAGCGGTGAGGGCATCGATCTCGGCGCACTTGGCATCAAGATAGTCAGCTATTTTCTTCTGTTTGTTGACGGGAGGCTCAAAAACGAGTAGACGAGAAAACTCCGAAAAGTTAAGCCCTTGTCGTACACCGTTTCCCATGTTATAGAAGACTTTAATAACGTCGTAAGCATGAAGTAGGTAATTAAAGAACCTGGAATCTATTTCTTTAATAGGTCTCAGGCAAATATATGCGGAGGTAATTATGCCACGCTCACGAACCAAACCCGTGCGAAGACTTCTTTTATCATTTTGAAGGTCTGTAGGACGAATAATAATATCATTCGCCGCTACAATATTATAAGTATTGAAGCTCTCAGGTAATAAACCGTCACTTGTGTTTATATCTTTGCGAACAATTTTCCCATAGCTTAGGGAGAGCAAATTATTTTCTTGTCCAAAACGATTCTTGTTTTTACTTTCTCCAAAGTAATAATAGACCGGATGAGTTTTCCAATGAGCTGGTATACTTCCGACCCACTCTATCCCACTATCTTTCATCTCTCTCATACCGTCACCGCCTTACTCAAAGAGCTTTGCCACGCGTTCCGAAACCGAGAGCTCAAGCTCCATAAACTTTGTCTCAAGCTCCTCGCTGGGTACCGGCTGCTGATATTTGTAGAAGTAACGAGTAAAGGGGATCTCCGCCCCGGTCTTTACCACCGGCTTTTTGGTTCCCAGATTCTCCTCAAAGAACCACTGGGCGTCCGGGATATGGGGCAGCACCTCACGGGCCATGTAGTCCTCGATGCGCTCCTCCCACTTGACGATTTCCGTATCCTTAGTCTCCTTGTCGTATAGGATGTTACCCTTGCGGTCCCGCTGAATCTCGGCGGCCTTATCCATCGCAGAAAGCCCGTCTGCGATTTTTTCCAGCAGCTTCTTGTCTACGGTCACATTGGCAAGCACACGAGTCAGCACCGGCATGAATGCCGCTGGGGAAAGGTAGATTTCATCCGATACGGCGTCTTTCAATGCGGCGAGAATTGTCTCATAGACCGGCTGGTTATTCTGATAAGCCTCCAGCTTTTTCAATTCCTTTCCGGTAAGCTCCTCGGCGTTTTCCAGCTCGTCTACCTTCGCCTGGTCATACAGGGAGGACAAAGCCCCCTTGGAGAGCATGGCCTCAATGCGCTCAGCGGTGATGGCATAGCTGCGCTGGAGGGGCTGCATCACCACATACTCCCGGTAGATGAACTCCTCGTTGGGGTAGATTTTGCAATATTCGTTCTCAGTGAAGTCCGCATACAGCTTGGTAATGGCGGTGCGGTCTTCGGGAGAGATTTCGTTTTTCTTGTCGCCCAGGGCCTTACGCAGCTTCTTGAAAAAGCTGGAAGCATCGATGAGCTGAATCTTCCCTTTGCGCTCCTGGCGCTTGTTCTTGGAAAGCACCCAAATATAGGTAGCAATACCTGTGTTGTAAAACAGGTCCACTGGCAGAGCGATGATCGCTTCGATCAAATCATTTTCCAGCATCCAGCGGCGGATCTGGCTCTCGCCGGAGGCTGTTCCGCCAGAAAATAGCGGACTGCCGTTTTCGATGATAGCGGCGCGCCCCAGATGATCGTCCATTTTGTCGATGGCAGACTGCAAAAACAGCATCTGCATATCCCCAGAGCCGGGCAGACCAGCACCCCAGCGTCCGTCAAAGCCTTTTTTATATTCATCCTGAACCGCCTGCTCTACACCCTCGGCAGCGTCCTTGCCGCCCCACGGGGTTCCAAAGGGAGGGTTTTCGATGACAAAGCGCATTTTCGTACCCTTGAAGCGGTCGGCCTTCATGGTGTCCTGGTAGCAGATGTTCTCCGCATTCTGCCCCTTGATCATCATCTCTGCCAGGCAAATGGCGTAGGACTCCGGATTGATCTCCTGACCAAACAGACGCACATCGGCGGAAGGATTATATCGCTTAATGAAATTATAGCTGGTGGAGAGCATACCGCCCGTGCCACAGGCCTGATCCAATACGGTGATGACCTTTCCGTCATCGAAAATATCATCACAGCCTTCTGCCAACAGGATATTGACCATCAGTTTGATGATATCTCTGCCAGTGTAGTGGTCGCCAGCCTCTGCATTTTCGGAAAAGCGGCGGATCAGATCTTCAAAGATGTAGCCCATTTTCACATTGTCAATGGTGTGCGGATTGAGATCCAGCTCAGAGAACGCCTTTACTACAGAGAGCAGGCGGTTATTCTTGTCCATCTTGTCGATCTGCTTATCAAAGTCCAGGCTGCGGATGATGTCCTGAATATTGGCGGAGAAGCCCTGGATGTATGCCTTGAAGTTTGCCGCCAGGTGATCGGAGTCGTTGACCAGCTCCGCAAGGTCAAACTCGCTGGTGTTGTAGAACTGGAAGCCGGACAGGCGGTACATCGCCTTCGCAGGATAGTTCGGATTCGCCTTATAGGTCTCCACGACTTTGGCCTTCGTGGGTGCGAGGGCACACTCAAAGCGGCGAATAATGACCATCGGAATGATGACATCCTTGTATTTGTCACTCTGATATGTACCACGCAGCTTATTTGCGATGGACCATATAAAATTCACCTCTGTGGAAACGTCTACCGGAGAATCGTCCCACATTGCATCAATTATCTTTTTATCAGCCATGCTGGTTACCTCACTTTTCATTCGGCAGAGCTTTGCGCTTTGCTGCCTTGATTATACATAGTCATATGTCCAATTATCAGGACTTGATCCGTTGACCAGTCATCATCTTGTAGTGCTGGCTCTGATCGAGGGCATCGAAGACCATCTCAAAGACCCTTTTATAAGCCTCAACATCCTCGCAATCTTCCACATAGTTCAGACCGTCACTGATACCGTTGGGATTGTTGATGTAGGCCAACAAGGAGGATGCCAGCTGATAATCAGTCATATCCGGCTTCTCGCCCTCAACCTGCTTAATAAATTTATTCCGGTGTTCATCAAGCACGATCTCTCGAAGGTCGCTTCCCTCATAGCCGCAAAGCTGCAGGAAGTAGTATTCGAGAATACGACGCATCACGTTTAAGGCCGGGATAGTAGACTGGATGTCCCGGAGCTCTTCCCAGAGTGCAGCGTAGGAGTTCTGGACCGGATTGTAGTTTTCATCCTCTGTCGGAATTTCCTTGCTCTGACGCTTGCAGAGCTTGATGGTGGAGATATTATCGTTCTTCCGAATCATGTAGAACGACGTGCAGTTGTAATATCCAACCTGCTGGTAAGTGACTTCACGATGGAAGTACACGTTATGTGTAAGCACAAACAGTTGCTTGATGTAGTCGCCGGGAACCTTCGGATTCAGGTACTCGGTGTTGTTCCGACAGACGTTGATCATCTCACGGACGATTGCACTGACGAGAAATAGTGCGGTGCTATCCATGCTGGATACCGGGTCATCGATAACGACGATCTTCTCTTTGAGCTCCTCGCTGCTCATGCTGCCACGAACCTGATGGTAAAAGTACAGGAATGCGATGAAGTTACGCTCACCCTCACTGAGGTTTTCAGCGATAGAGCCATCCTCACGGATAACCTCATATACATTTTCTACGCCGACCTTGGCACGAATGCTGAATCCCTGGAAACCAGAATCCCGCAGAATTTTATTGATGCTGTCGATGGCAGCTTCGGTGTTTGCGTTGTGCTTGTTCAGGGCAGAAATCTCCGTGGTCAGTTCTCCGATTTCTCTTTTGAGCATTCTGCCACGCTCAGTGACATCTTCGATTTCCTTTTGGAGACGTGTCACTTCCTCCTGATAACTTTTCACATCAGCGACAAGCATGAATGCAAGATACTGCATGATATCCGTCTTACACTTCGCCTTGCTGGATCGCTTGGCGGAAATGACGTCGTTATTCGCCTTGATTTGCTTATTGATCTCGTCGATCATGGAGCCGATCTCAAGCAGGAGAGTGTCGGTGTCCTCGAGGGAGATGGTTTTTGAAGGCTCTTTGACCTTTTCAGCTATACGCTGGCGATTGATTTCAAAGTTGCTTTCCAGCAAGGCGAGCTTTTCCCGATAAGCCGTCAGATCTATCGTCGGCATAACATCGCTGGCATTTGCCTGAAGTACCCGGACAATCTCTCTGGTCTCTCTTTCATATGCAGTTTGAAACTGACCAAGATCACGAATGTCCTGCTGGTACTGAGCGTCAAATGTAGCAGCTATATCCGTCTCGAAGTTTGCCGGGAGCTTCTGCTGACAGTACGGGCATTTCCCACCAGCTGCACCTGCATAATGGTTATGGCCATCACGAACCCAATCGGAAGCTGTGTCACCGAGAGCCTTCATGAATCTTGCAAAAGGCGTATCGCTGCTACTGACAATCATCCTGTCGAGCAAATCTTTCCCAGGAAGACTGCCGTAGGTGGTAGCCGCCGCTTTTTTAAACTCTGGATACGCTCTGGCTGAATCATCAAAGGCTACGTCATAAAGGCGCTCCAACTCTGCCAGATTGTGGTTAGTCGGTTTTCTTTCACTGAGAACGGCTTCTGCAAAGTTCTTTTTCTGCTTCTTACCGTCCATGCACTTTTCAAATCGACGACGAATACTGGCCGTCTTTGAAAAGCATGCGTCTTGGAACTGCGATAGTGCAGACGCGAGACCGTCTGACTTCTTTTTGTACTCATCAAGAGCGGCCTGACGAGCATCCATTTTCTGCTTTTTCTGATCTGTGAGTTCAGCTATTTTCTTTTTGGCCTCGATATCCTCTTCACCGAAGATAAAAACGCCTTTGAGATCGCCATAATTTACAAAGTTGTTGTTGATGAAATCCTGATTATAAACGAGCACATCAAAGTCGGCGGCGGTTTTGCCACCGGCCCATACAATGCCGTCATCCTCTTCAATAGCGTGAGCGATAGAAGATTTTCCCGCTCCGTTATTACCATAGAAAAAGTTGACGAATGTGAGTCCGTCTATCGAAACATCTGTAAATGTTGCTCTATTGAGCGTAATATTCGTAATTGCCGAAGGAACCTTACGTTGCATCCGTTTTTACCCTCCTATTCCTGTATCTAATCTCATTCCTGAATTTTCCCTTTCCGAACCCATTCATCCACTTCGGAAATTTTAAATTTATATCGTTTTCCGGCCCTGTACACAGGCAGCTTTCCTTCTTTTATCCATGTGCGAACTGTATCTTGACTAATGCTTAGATGCTCAGCCACATCTTCCAGATTAACCCACTTCTCAACTTGCATTTCTTCATATTCGCGGCTCATCGTATTACCTCCATTTTCCTACAAGAGTTACGATTCAAATAATCTGAACTCCAGCTTTCTGCAATGCTTCAATGAGATTTATTTGTTTCAGTGCCCAATGTGTGCGGTTCAGTTCATTAAAAGATCTGGTCCCGCAGATACCGAGTTCAAAGCACTGCTCATTTAAAATCTGTTGCGGGATCGCCGTTATAATCGTGTAGTAGATTTTAATCCCGTTGTCCTGAATCTTAACATCCTTCACAAACCCGAAATAAGCATCTTGGGCATCGTCCGTCTTCCCGTAAGAATGGTTCTCGTCAGCGAAGATGGCCGGATATCGTTTCAGCCCCTCGATAGCTTCTGGCGAGAGGGACGCATATTTTGTTTTCAGTTCATCGCTTGTGCTCTCAGTCAAAGCACGATCCTTGGGAACAAGAAAATAGTTGTCCTCAAAATTCTCGCCAAGAATCACAAACAGATGATAGAAGTCTGTGTTAAAAGTTATTCGTGCTCTGTTCTCACCACGCCTTGATCTGGGATCATTCAGCATAACTGTGATGTTGTTCTCCACAGTATCGGCATGAGCAATGAAACTGTTATTGCCTCCGGATACAGTAATCTCGGCGGCCTTCCCCGGAACTGGGAGATTTCCAGTGGAATTGACCGGTAAATTGTCACTCATCTTGTTTTCCTCCATTGTTTATCGTCAGCTTATCAACGTGCTGATAGAAACTGTTGTTACCGCCAGAGATATTGATGTTAAAAAACGTCGGATTGTTGTTCACCATCTGCTGGGTCGCCGGAGGTGTATCCTGACCAACTGCATCCGAAGTATCATCTTCAATAGGCTCATCAACGACCTCTGCTGTTATCGTTTCCTTTGTATCAACAGTGTAAGTCATCAGGCCATCAAGAAGGCCCTCACCCAAATGTGCGGTGTACTTTCTTGGAGCTCGGCCGTTTGATGGGCACCAAACATCATAGGTTTTTTTGCCTACGGCATTGTCTCTCCGGTTCACAACAACATAGTGCCAAACGCCAACAAGGAATGACGGGAGGCATACTTTCTTAAGGTCGCCAAGTGCGGCCTTTTTCTTTTTCTCCCCATTTGCTCCGATATAAAACTCGTCGTCAGTCTTGATAGTCTGATCCTGCTGAATAAGGTCAACGAGAGCTCTTACCAGATTTACATCCTTATGAACCGTCTCGCCTATATCAAGGAAGTCATTCACAAATGCGATCATTCTATTCAGAACGGGTTGATAGTTCGTTTTCACTTCGGTGTCAAATGCCGATATTACCTGTTCGTCATCAAAAGGCAGGTATGTACTACTTGATGTCTTACAAGCTTTATAGTTGTTTGCCGTCCCTTTCAGATTCCCCTTGCCGGGATCTACGTAGTCAGGATTGATTACCCTGATCAGACCAACCAGCACTTCTGGATCGGACAGGCCGTCGCTATCACCAGAATAATGTTCTCTCGCTTTCATTCGTTGCCGGAGGGCTTGTAATACCAACGTGAAGAAGGTGCCTCCGCATAGGCGAGGATATTCGTTTATTGTCACAGGTTGTCCCTCCAATTGACAGTCATTTACATGCCGAAAAGTGGTGGCCGCATCGGCTTTAAACCCCAACAAACCCCACTAAAACATAGTATATCACAAAAAACTCGAAATTACAATCCCGATCAATGAACTCTATATGGCGAGAGTCTAAATATTATTTTGTCCGCTGACCTTATTAACCTTAGCAACTATGGCAGCTGACCTTCTGAACGATTGGATATGTCTTGTGGAAACCCCACAGGACCTTTTTCCTTCGGTGGTTTCCGCAAATCTGAAAACCATTGGAGGAAAAGAACGTGTCAAAAAAAGCAAATCAGAACACATCAACCATCTACTACCGCCCACTCAAGCGGTGGATTGAGGTCACCCTGGAACAGAAACGGGACTGGGAGCGGTTCGTGGGTGCTACCCGCAAGGCAAAACAGAGAGCCGGAGCTTGCTGCATCCCGTACAAAAAGAGCTACAAATGCGACGGTATTTGCGATACCTGCGAGTTCCGCTGTATCCCGAAGGACGCTCCCCAGCATCTCTCCATCGACACTGAAATGGAGAACGCTTACGAAAACGGCGTCTCCCGCACCAGCTTTCTTGCGGACAGCAGGCTGACCACGGAGATTGATATCGATTCCCTGATTCTGAACGGCCTGCTCACGGAGCTTCAGTCATCCGACCCGGAAAGCTACGAGATCCTCATGGCTATTGCGGACGGGCTTTCCGAACGTGCCGGTGCAGAGCGGCTGAATATGCCCCGGAACACCTTTGTGTATAGGCGCAATCAGCTGCTGAAGCGGCTCAAAGAAAAATTCTAAAATCTTTCGGCCAACCCCTCCTTCCCTGTCCAGATGGGTCATTGAAAGGCAACACAAGACGCCTTGGGAAAGGAGGGACCGCCGATATGAGTTACAACGCAAACCATTATGACGCCCATGCTGACGAGGACATTGTTGATGTCCTGACCGCGATCAGCGTGGTGTCAAGGAGACTGGCAAGCAACCTGAACATCGCACGCCAGCAGAGCAAATCCAGGGAAGGAGGAAAATCGCATGAGCAGAATGAGCGATATGGCGCAGACCATCGAAGAACTTCGCAGTGCTGCCGCTGCTATTTCGGATGCCGCTGACTGGCTGACGAAGGTATTCAGCAGTGAACCGCAGGCAGAGGATGCTTCTGCTTCTCCTCCCGAACCGGAGCTGACGCTGGAGCAGGTCAGAGCCGTGCTTGCTGACAAATCCCGCCAGGGACACACCGCCGAGATCCGCGCCCTGCTTCAAAAGTACGGCGCATCCAAGCTGTCACAGATCGACCCCGCACACTACAAGGCATTGCTCGCCGAAGCGGAGGTGCTGACTAATGGCAGTTAAGCACGCAGTCTTATCCGCTTCTTCTTCAGAGCGGTGGCTCAACTGTCCGCCCTCCGCAAGGCTGTGTGAAGCCTACGAGGACAAGGGCAGCGATTATGCCGCCGAAGGGACGGACGCCCATGCGCTCTGTGAGTTCCGGATGAAGCAGGCTCTGGGGATTCCGGCGGATGATCCCATCGAAAACCTCTCTTGGTACAACGAGGAGATGGAGGACTGCGCCGCCGGGTATGCCGCCTATGTATCGGAGCTTCTGGAGACTGCAAAACAGACCTGCGCCGACCCGGTCATCCTGATCGAGCAGCGAGTGGATTTCTCCCGCTGGGTACAGGACGGCTTCGGCACCGCTGACTGCATCGTCATTGCAGACGGTGAGCTGAACATCGTGGACTATAAGCACGGCAAAGGCGTGGAGGTCAGCGCCGTGGATAATCCGCAGATGATGCTGTATGCCCTGGGCGCTCTGGAGATCTTTGACGGCATCTACGACATCGACTCCGTCCGCATGACCATCTACCAGCCCAGGAAATCCAATATCAGCGTCTGCGTCATGGAAAAGGACGGTCTGCTCGAATGGGCGCAGAACGACCTGACCTATAAGGCGAAGCTGGCATACGAGGGCGGCGGCGATTTTCACTGCGGCGAATGGTGTCGGTTCTGCAAGGCAAAGGCCGAATGCCGGGAACGAGCCGAAGCAAATCTCGCGCTTGCCCGGTACGACTTTGAGGAGCCGCCCCTCCTGACCGATGAGGAGATCGCCGGCATTCTGGACAAGGTGGACGCTCTTACCGCCTGGGCTGCGGATGTGAAGGAATACGCTCTTCAGCAGGCAGTCAGCGGTACGGCGTTCCCCGGCTGGAAACTGGTCGAGGGACGCTCCAACCGCAAATACACCAGTGAAGCCGCTGTAGCCGCAGCCGTTGAGGGTGCCGGCTTCAACCCCTACGAAAAGAAACTCCTCGGCATCACCGCCATGCAGAAGCTGCTGGGCAAATCCCGCTTTGAGGAGCTTCTCGCACCCTACATTGAAAAGCCGCAAGGCAGGCCGACGCTCGTGCGGTCGAGTGATAAACGGCCCGAATGGAATACCGCAAAAAATGATTTTATGGAGGAAATGTAATATGTCTAACAACACAAACAGAGTCAACAACCCTATGAAGGTCATCACCGGTCCCGACACCCGCTGGTCCTACGCCAACGTCTGGGAGCCCAAATCCATCAACGGCGGCACGCCGAAGTACTCGGTATCGCTGATCATCCCGAAGTCCGATACTAAGACGGTGGCGAAAATCAAGGCCGCCATCGAAGCCGCCTACCAGGAGGGACAGGCTAAGCTGAAGGGCAACGGCCGTAGCGTGCCTCCTCTCTCCGCGATCAAGACTCCGTTGAGAGACGGCGACGTTGAAAGACCCGATGATCCCGCCTATGCGAACGCCTACTTCATCAACGCCAACTCCGCCACCGCTCCCGGCATCGTGGACGCAGACCGCAATCCTGTTCTGACCCGCTCCGAGGTGTATTCCGGCGTGTACGGCAGGGCTTCCATCAACCTGTACGCTTTCAACAGCAACGGCAACAAGGGCATCGCCTGCGGTCTGAACAATCTGCAGCTCATTCGTCCCGGCGAACCCCTGGGCGGCAAGGCCAGTGCTGAAGCTGACTTCGCAACTGATGACGATGAGGATTTCCTCGGTTAAGACAAGGGAGGTAAACGGCCATGACAATGATTCAGACAATTCTGCTTTTTGCTGTTCTCGCCATCTGGCTGTGCATCAGCGCAGTCATTCTGATCAGCAGCATCCAGTCCTTCCTCTATGACCGCAAGCGCGAAAAGCGTGAGCGTGAACAGGCGGCCCGTGACGCAGAGTATCACGAAAACCGCATGAAGCTGCTGGAGAAATAAAGTACCAAGCCCCAGGGCGGCGGAGCGATCTGCCGCCCTATTGGGGTATGGAAGGAGGTGACGAAATGCAAACCTTATCGATCGACCTGGAGACTTACAGCGACCAGCCCCTTGCCAAAACCGGTGTGTATCGCTATGTGGAGTCTCCCGATTTTGAAATACTGCTCTTTGCCTACAGCGTGGATGGCGGTTCCGTACAGCAGATAGACCTTGCCTGCGGAGAGAAAATCCCACCAGCGATCCTTGCCGCACTGGAGGATGACAAGGTAATCAAGTGGGCCTTCAACGCCAATTTTGAACGCATCTGCCTGTCACGTTTTCTTGGCTATCCGACCGGCGACTATTTGGAGCCGGATTCCTGGAGATGCTCGATGGTCTGGGCTGCGTACATGGGTCTGCCTTTATCCCTGGAGGGAGCCGGCGCCGTTCTTGGGCTGGAAAAGCAAAAGCTGGCCGAAGGCAAAGACCTCATCAAATATTTCTGCCAGCCCTGTGCGCCAACGAAGTCCAACGGTCTGCGCACCCGCAATCTCCCCAAACACGCCCCGGACAAATGGCTGACATTTAAAAAATACAACATCCGCGATGTGGAGACGGAGATGTCTATCCAGGCACGGCTCTTAAAATATCCCGTGCCGGACAGCGTCTGGGAGGAATACCGTCTCGACCAGGAGATCAACGACCGCGGCGTGGGTCTGGATATGGAGCTGGTGCGGCAAGCCATTCAGATGGACGGGCGCTCCCGCTCGGAGCTGACCCAGGCGATGAAGGAACTGACCTCACTGGATAATCCCAACTCGGTACAGCAGATGAAGCAGTGGCTTGCGGATAACGGCGTGGAGACCGATACCTTGGGCAAAAAGGCTGTAGCGGAGCTTTTGAAAACTGCGCCGCAGCAGCTGCAAAAGGTACTGACCCTGCGCCAGCAGCTTGCGAAATCCAGCGTTAAAAAGTATCAGGCTATGGAGACCGCCGTCTGCGCCGATGGCCGGGCAAGAGGTATGTTCCAGTTTTACGGAGCCAACCGCACCGGGCGGTGGGCAGGCCGCATCATTCAGATGCAGAATCTCCCTCAGAACCATCTGGACGATCTGTCCGAAGCCAGAGGGCTTGTCCGGGCAGGCGGCTTTGACGCTCTGGAAATGCTCTATGAGGATGTGCCGGATACCCTTTCTCAGCTGATCCGCACGGCATTCGTGCCGCAGGAAGACAGGAAATTCATTGTGGCGGACTTCTCCGCAATTGAAGCCAGGGTGATCGCATGGCTTGCCGGCGAGAAGTGGCGGCAGGATGTATTCGCCCAGGGCAAGGACATCTACTGCGCCAGCGCATCCCAGATGTTCGGCGTCCCCGTAGAAAAGCACGGCGTCAACGGCCACCTGCGGCAGAAAGGCAAGATCGCAGAACTGGCTCTCGGCTACGGCGGCTCTGTGGGTGCGCTAAAAACGATGGGTGCTTTGGAGATGGGCCTTCAGGAGGATGAACTTCCAGCTCTGGTTTCCGCATGGCGTCAGGCGAATCCGAAGATCGTGCAGTTCTGGTGGGCGGTTGACCACGCTGTGATGGACGCTGTTACCCGTAAGACCACCACGAAAACACACGGCATCATATTCTCCGCCAGAAACGGGATGCTGTTTATCACTCTGCCGTCCGGCAGGAGCCTTGCCTATGTGAAGCCAAAGATCGGAGAGAACCGTTTTGGCGGCGACTGTATCACCTATGAAGGCGTCGGCGGCACGAAGAAATGGGAACGCATTGACAGCTACGGTCCAAAATTCGTAGAAAACATCGTCCAGGCAACCTCACGAGATATCCTCTGTTACGCCATGAAGACCCTTCGCTGCTGCTCCATCGTCATGCATATCCACGACGAAGTGGTCATTGAAGCCGACCGCCGGATGTCACTACAGGCCGTCTGTGACCAGATGGGCAGGACTCCGCCCTGGGCAAACGGACTGCAGCTTCGTGCAGATGGCTACGAAACTGATTTTTACAAGAAAGATTAACGAGGTAACGCCTATGAGCATCAATAAATTCAACAGCGAGGGCTATTACGACCCCACCACCTATGAAGCCCTCACCAATATAGAAAAGGAGGAACGCGCCCTCCGCGCTTTCCGGCCCATCGTCTATATCTGCTCACCCTATGCCGGGGATGTGGAAGTTAACGTGGAGAATGCCCGGAGATACAGCCGCTTCGCCGTGGACGCGGGATACATCCCCATTGCACCGCATCTGCTGTTTCCACAGTTTCTCCGTGACGAAAATCCAAAGGAGCGCCAGCTGGGACTGTTCTTCGGAAACGCCCTCATGAGTAAATGCTCCGAGGTGTGGGTGTTCGGAGAATACATCTCTTCCGGCATGGAAGCGGAGATCCGCAGAGCCAAATGGAAGAACTACTGTTTGAGATATTTTACTAAAGGGACCCCAGAAAAGACTTTAGACTTTTCTGGGAGAGGAGAAATAACGGAATGTGCGAACTTTCACAATTTTGTGGAAGTGAGCGAAATGGAGTTTATTTCGACGAGCGAGGAGGTAACCGACTATGCGTGAACTGAACATCGCCTACGGCAACAACCGGCAGGCAAAGAGATGGGTCAACAAGACCATACGATTTGACAATCTAAAGGAGCGGCTCAAAGTGACCATCCGCACCACCGAGTCCGCCGAGGAATATGCGAAGATGAGCCGCGCCCAGCGTGACGCCGCCAAAGACCACGGCGGCTTTGTGGCGGGCGTGCTGAAGGGCGGCAGACGCAAGGTCGATACCGTGGAAAGCCGCTCGATGGTGGCGCTTGACGGCGACCGCATCGACGCCGCTTTTCTGGATAGCTATGAGTCCCTCTGCCCCTATGCCTCTGCGCTGTACACCACTCACAGCAGCACAGAGGAGAATCCCCGCGTCCGGCTGGTATTCCCGCTGACCAGGGATGTGACCCCGGAGGAATTTGTGGCGGTGTCCCGCTATCTGGCTCAGATGCTGGGCATCGACTATTTCGACGAATGTTCCTACCAGCCCAATCAGCTGATGTACTGGCCGTCCACGCCGGCTAACGGTTCCTTTGTGTATAAGGAGACAGACGGCGGCTGGCTCGACCCCGATGCGATTCTCACAAAGCACCCGGAATGGACCGACCCTACAAGACTGCCCACATCTTCCAGGGAAAGCAAGGCGAATACCACCGCACAGCAGAAGGTGCAGGACCCGCTGACCAAAGAGGGCGTGGTGGGTCTGTTCAACCGCACTTATTATCCCATCAGCAAGGCGCTGGAGACATTTCTCTCCGATGTCTATGAGCCGACCGACAATGAGAACCGCTGGCACCTGATCGCATCCTCCAGTATGGCGGGCGTGGAGATTAAGGAAGATAAATTCGTCTACAGCCACCATGCCAAAGATCCTGCTTACCTCAAGCTGTGCAACGCCTTTGACATCGTCCGTATCCACCGCTTTGGAGATCTGGACGAAAAAGCATCGTACAAGGCGATGTGCGAGTTCGCCATGCAGCAAGATGAGGTAAAGCTGCTGGCGGCAAGCGAACGGATGGCGGATGTCGAGACGGATTTCTCCGGCAGCGAGGATACCGACTGGCAGAAGCGTTTCCAGTACGAACCCCGCTCTACAGTGCTGAAAAACAACCTCCACAACATCACGCTGATCCTCCAGAACGATCCGCAGCTCCAGAATATCGTATTCAACCAGCAGCTGGACGGCATGGAGATCAAGGGCGATGTGCCCTGGAAGCACCCGTCCAAATACTGGAGGGACGCTGACGATGCCCAGCTGATCAGCTATGTGGATTCCCACTACGGCACATTCTCCCAGCGCAATTATCAGATCGCTGTAACCAAGGTGGCGGACGACCGCTCCTACCATCCCATCCGTGAGTATCTGGCGGCTCTGCCGGAGTGGGACGGCGTTCCCCGTGTGGACGCGCTCCTCATCGACTATCTGGGTGCGGAGGATAATTCCTATGTCCGCGCTGTGACCAGAAAGACCCTCTGCGCCGCCGTGCGCCGGGTGCAAGAGCCGGGCGTGAAGTTCGATACCATGCTGGTCTTGAACGGTCCCCAGGGCATCGGCAAGTCTACCCTCATCTCCCGCCTTGCCGGGGAATGGTTCTCTGACAGTTTGAATCTGAGCGATACCAAGGACAAGACCGCCGCCGAAAAGCTGCAGGGCTATTGGATTCTGGAGATCGGTGAGCTGGCGGGGCTTCGCAAAGCCGAGGTGGAGACGCTGCGTTCTTTCCTTTCCCGCCAGAACGATATTTACCGCGCCGCATTCGGCAGACGGGCAACGCCGCACCCAAGGCAGTGCATCTTCTTTGGCACCACCAATGCCGAGTCCGGCTATCTGCGGGATACCACGGGTAACCGCCGGTTCTGGCCGGTCAAAACGCCGGGCGGCGGCATAAAACACTCCTGGGAACTTACCACCGAGGATATCTGCCAGATCTGGGCGGAGGTGCAGGTGCTTGTAAAGGACGGCGAAAAGCTGCATCTTGCTCCCGACCTGGAGATGCTGGCGAAAAGCGAACAGCGGGAAGCCCTGGAGTCCGATGAGCGTGAAGGGCTGGTGCGCGAGTATCTGGAGACCCTGCTCCCGGAGGATTGGGACGGCATGGATCTGTTCGACCGCCGCTCCTTCCTCGCCGGAGTGAACAATATTGGCCGTGTGGGTACGGTCGCCAGAACACGGGTCTGCAATATGGAGATCTGGTGTGAGCTTTTCGGCAAAGACCAGGGCAGCCTTGGCCGCGCAGAATCCAACAACCTCACAGCCATGCTCACCAAGCTCGGCTGGGTGCGCAAGGAGAAAAAGGAGCGCGTCAAGCCCTACGGGCCCCAGTTCGTTTTTGTTCCCGGCGATGTTCCTGACTGATTTTTCGGGAACGGAGCGAATAAGGAACAGTTCCCGACTTCCGGCAGTGTTCCCAGGGGAGACTCCGGGAACGCCGCCAGGAACACACCGAATGTGCCGCCGCAAGGCAACTTTACAGGCTTCGTTCCTGTGTTCCTAAAAAAGCATACAAATTGAAAATGTATAAAAAAGACTGTACAGAACCCGTAAATCACGCATATGCACGCGCGTAAGGATTTTCGGGTTTTTAAGAACACGGAGGTAATGACATGAACTTCTACAATTACATGATAAGAAACTACAAAACGAGTGACTCTCCCGCAGGAGATCTCGCAAGAGATATGGCGAGGGATTCCGAACACTTCCCCAGGAATCGTGCCTGCAAATTCAAGGGATGGCATGACATCATCCATAATCATCTGGTCAGAAGCGGCGCTTGTGATGCCTGCCTTGAGACCTTTAAGGAATGCTGGGAGGAATATGTCAGATGCGAGAAAAAGAAATTGAAAAGAAACTGACGCAGATGGTCAAAAAGGCCGGCGGCATCTGCCCCAAGCTCGTATCTCCCGGTTTTGACGGTATGCCGGACCGCATGGTGCTGCTGCCGAATGGACGGATAGGCTTTGTTGAAGTCAAGGCTCTGGGAGAAAAGCCGCGACCGCTGCAGCTTTCCCGCCACAGGCTTTTGCGGCGGCTGGGATTTCCGGTGTATGTGCTGGACGATATGGAGCAGATTGGAGGGATACTGGATGAGATACGAACCTCATGAATATCAGAAATATGCGGTGGATTACATCGAGACACACCCCGCAGCCGCTATCTTCTTAGACTGCGGCCTGGGAAAAACCAGCATCACGCTGACAGCCATAGCCGACCTGCTGTTTGACAGCTTCGAGGTCCATAAAGTGCTGGTCATCGCACCCTTAAGAGTGGCGCGGGACACATGGACGTCTGAAGCGGATAAGTGGGATCACCTTCAGGATCTCATCTGCTCCGTGGCTGTCGGGACGGAAGCCCAGCGCCGGTCGGCATTGATGAGACGCGCTGACATCTACATCATCAACCGGGAAAACGTCCAGTGGCTCATTGATGAGAGCGGCATTCCCTTTGACTTCGATATGGTGGTGATCGATGAGCTATCCTCGTTCAAGAATCATCAGACAAAGCGGTTCAAGTCACTGTTAAAGGTCAGACCAAAGGTGAGCCGCATCGTCGGACTGACCGGCACTCCTGCGTCCAACGGTCTGATGGATCTGTGGGCGGAGTTTCGCATCCTGGACATGGGGCAGCGGCTTGGACGGTTCATCACCAAGTACCGCACCGATTACTTCACGCCGGACAAGCGAAACGGCCAGGTCATCTACTCCTACAAACCCCTGCCCTATGCAGAGGACGCCATCTACCGACAGATTTCGGACATCACCATCTCTATGAAGTCCGCCGACCACCTGCATATGCCAAAGCTGGTCAGCAGTGAATACACGGTTCGGCTTTCCGAGGATGAACAGAAAAAATACACGGACTTGAAACAGGAGCTGGTGCTGTCGCTGGGCTACGCAGAAATCACCGCCGCCAACGCCGCCTCCCTCTCCGGGAAACTCTCCCAGATGGCGAACGGCGCAATCTATGACGATGGCGGCGAGATCATCCGCATTCACGACCGCAAACTGGACGCTTTGGAGGATATCATCGAAGCCGCAAACGGCAAACCGCTTCTGGTGGCTTACTGGTTCAAGCATGACCTGATCCGCATTTCGGAAAGGCTGCAAAAGCTGCATATCCCGTTCTCCCGGCTGGATGACGCCGCCAGTATCCGCAGATGGAACAATGGCGAGTTCCCGGTGGCGCTGATCCACCCGGCGTCGGCGGGACATGGGCTGAATCTCCAGAGCGGCGGCTCAGCCATCGTGTGGTTCGGGCTGACCTGGAGTTTAGAACTGTATCAGCAGACCATAGCGCGGCTCTGGCGGCAGGGACAGACTTCTGAAACTGTGGTGGTACAGCACATCGTCACAAAGGGCACCATTGACGAACGCATCATGAAAGCCCTCTCCCAAAAGGAGCATACCCAGACGGCGCTGATCGACGCCGTGAAAGCGGACTTGAAAATCTGAGACAATCTAAGAAAATCCGTGCCAATCCGAGGATCAAAATTTCGGAGGTGCGAATATGAGCAATATCACGATTTATGAGAACCTTGCGAACGCCATCATCCTGCAAGCTGTGAAGGATTACCGCATGGCGCTGAAAAGCCTGAAAGCTAACTCCCGTAATCGGACGGCACAGGCGGATAAAGCCGAAATTGAGCGGTTCTTCCGTTCGCAGTGGTATTCGGCACTCACAGATGTGAATGGTGAGATGCTGATCCGCTCCCTGCAGAAGGAGGTGGACGCATGACCGCAAAAGAATATCTGAACCAGGCGCGGCACCTGGATGCCCTTATAAACTGCCGTCTGCGTGAGATTGACTACTGGAGGGATTTATCGAGCAGCGTCTCAGGCAGTAATTTCGAACCGCACTACAATCCAAACAAGCCGACAGAAGCCCCTTTTGTCCGGTGCCTTGAGAAAATCGACGTCATCCAGAGGGATGTGGCGGAAAAGGTGGCGTATCTGGTGTGTCTCAAGGAAACCATCAATGCGGCAATCGACAGGCTTGCCAGCCGTGAGGAGCAGCTGGTACTCCGTTACCGTTACCTGGACAACTGCTCCTGGGAGGAGATATCCCGGATGCTGAACGTGTCGCTTCGCACGGTACACCGCATACACGGGTCGGCTCTCCAGAATTTTTCTGTCCCGGATTGAAAGTTGGCACGGTTTGGCACAGTATGGCACACCCGTCCTGTGATATCATTACAATAGCGAAGTAGAATACAAGAACAGCCTTCACGGGAGCGATCCTGTGAGGGCTTTTCTTATGCCCCAAGGAGGTGAAGCGATGCCAAGGAAACCAAAGCGACCCTGCTCCTACCCCGGCTGTCCTAACCTCACGGAAGGACAGTACTGCAAGGAGCATGAAGCAGCCGCCCGCAGGCAGTACAACAAATACGAACGCAGTGCGGACATAAATAAGAAGTACGGCAGAGCCTGGAAACGAATCCGTGACCGCTACGCTGCGGCGCATCCTCTCTGTGAGATGTGTCTGAAGGAAGGACGGCTGACTCCTGTGGATGAGGTACACCACATCGTTCCCATCTCTCAGGGCGGCACTCATGCCAGGGACAACCTGATGAGCCTTTGCCGTTCCTGCCATACCAAGATTCACCACGACCTTGGCGACCGGTAGGGCGGTCAAAATCTCTGCGGGTCCTGTACGCGGGCAGCGGCCCGGGGCTTCGTGCGCGAAAAAGGCGAAATCAAAAGGGTAATTGACGGCGGCCGATAGCGGTCGCTCTATTTTTGCGGAAAAGAGGTGAGAAAATGCCGACAAAATCCAACAACACAGGCGGGCGCGGAGGTGCGAGACCCGGTGCGGGAAGAAAAAAGTCTGCCGTCAAGGAGAAGGCCGAGAACGGTAATCCGGGCGGACGCAGACTGGAAGTTCTGGACATTCCCGAAGTCGAGGGTGTCGATATGCCAAAGCCCCATGAGTTCCTCTCCGCCGAGCAGCGTGACGGAAGTGCGCTCCAGGCAGAGGAGATCTACAAAGAAACCTGGGAGTGGCTGAAGAAGATCGGCTGTGCCGCAAAGGTGTCACCACAGCTTCTGGAGCGGTACGCCATGTGCAGCGCCCGCTGGATTCAGTGCGAGGAGATGACCAACCGAATGGGCTTCCTCTCCAAGCACCCCACTACCCAGAAGCCGATCCCGTCGCCGTTTATCAACATCGGCATCAACTACATGAACCAGGCGGTGCGGCTGTGGAACGAGATCTTCCAGATCGTAAAGGAAAACTGCAGCACCGATTACGGGGAGGTATCTCCCCAGGATGATTTGATGGAGCGTCTGCTGCGGGCGCGGAAAGGATAAAGCTATGTTTGAAAAAGTAAATCCGTGCCACCCGGACAAGGTGGCTGACCGTATTGCCGGCGCTCTGGTGGATGCGGCGTACAGAAAAGAAGAAAATCCAAGGATCGCCGTGGAGGTTCTTATCGGTCATGGCATCTGCCATATCATTGCGGAGACTTCGGTACACATCTCTTTGGATGAGGTGACCGGGATCGTCCATCGCATTGCCGGAAATCTGCATACCGACTATGCGGAAGTGCCGCAGGACGGACATCTTGCCAATAACCAGGCGGTCGGAATCCGCTGCGGCGACAACGGCATATTCAAAGGAATGCCTGTGACCGAGGAGCAGAAAGCGCTCTGCGAGATCGCCAAAAGTGTGTATCACACTTATCCCTATGACGGGAAGTACATTCTGGACGGCACAAGGCTGATCCTCTGCCAGAGCAATGCCAGGAGCCACCACCTCAAGGAAGTGTATCCTCACGCCGAGATCAACCCTCTGGGAGACTGGACGGGCGGCACGGATGTGGACACGGGTGCAACCAACCGCAAGCTGGGCAGCGATATGGCAGACTCCGTCACAGGCGGCGGTCTGCATGGAAAAGACCTCTCCAAGGCGGATGTGTCGGTCAACATCTACGCCTGGCTGAAGGCACAGGAAACGGGAAAGCCAGTGGAGCTTGCCTGCGCCATCGGGGACGATACCGTGGACGGCATTCCCTACGCTGAAATCGTGGAGATTGCTCGGAAATTTATCCAGTCCCTTGGCGGCTTTGAGAAATTTGCGGAATGGGGGCTGGTGCGATGAAAACGACAACGGAAATGCAGTTGGTGCCAATCGCCAAACTGGTACCCTATGTGAACAATGCCCGCACCCACTCCCCGGAGCAGATCACCAAGCTCCGCTCGTCCCTCCGGGAGTTTGGATTTATCAATCCCGTTATCATTGACAGGGATTTCAATGTAATCGCCGGACACGGACGTATTCTTGCTGCCAAAGAAGAAGGCATCAAGGAAGTTCCGTGTGTCTTTGCCGACCACCTCACCGAGGCGCAGAAGAAAGCCTACATCATTGCGGACAACCGCATGGCGATGGACGCCAGATGGGATGAGGAACTTCTGCGAGTAGAAATCGAGTCTTTGCAGGGCATGGACTTTGACCCTCTGCTCACCGGCTTTGATGAGAAGGAGCTGGCGGCACTGTTTGATGACGGTGCTGAGGCCAAAGAGGATGACTTTGATGTGGACGCGGAACTGCAAAAACCTGCGTTCTCCCGGCTTGGCGATGTATGGACGCTTGGCAGGCATCGTCTGGTGTGCGGGGACTCCACGCAGGCTGAGACATACACCACGCTCATGGATGGCGTCAAAGCAAACCTGGTCATCACCGACCCGCCGTACAACGTCAACTATGAAGGCTCGGCGGGCAAAATCAAGAACGACAATATGGCAGGCGAGAAATTCTATGAGTTTCTGCTTGCCGCATTTCAGAATATGGAGTCGGTCATGGCGGCGGACGCATCCATCTATGTGTTCCACGCCGACACCGAGGGCTTAAACTTCCGCAGGGCATTTGCCGATGCGGGATTTTATTTATCCGGCTGCTGTATCTGGAAGAAGCAGTCCCTTGTCCTCGGCCGCTCTCCCTACCAGTGGCAGCATGAGCCTGTGCTGTACGGCTGGAAGAAAAACGGCAAGCACCAATGGTACACGGGCAGGAAGGAAACCACTATCTGGGAGTTCGACAAACCCAAGAAGAACGGCGAGCATCCCACCATGAAGCCGATCCCGCTGCTGGCTTATCCCATCGGCAACTCCAGTATGGCAAACTCGGTGGTGCTGGACCCCTTCGGCGGCTCCGGTTCTACCCTCATTGCCTGTGAGCAGACCGACCGCATCTGCCGAACCATTGAGTTGGACGAGAAGTTCTGCGATGTCATCGTGAACCGCTACATCGAGCAGGTCGGCTCTGCGGATGGCGTAAGCGTCCTGAGAGACGGTAAGACATACAGCTATGAGGAGGTCGCGGATGGAACAGAATAAACTGACCCTCGGCAGCCTGTTTGACGGCTCCGGCGGTTTTCCTTTAGGCGGCTTGATCTCCGGCATTACCCCTGTATGGGCATCGGAGATTGAGCCGTTTCCTATCCGGGTGACCACCAAGCGGCTGCCGTTTATGAAGCATTACGGCGATGTCTCCCGGATGGATGGCGGGAAGATTGAGCCGGTGGATATCATCACCTTCGGCTCACCCTGCCAGGACATGAGCATCGCAGGTCGGCGGGAGGGCTTGGACGGCTCCCGCTCCAGTCTTTTCTATGAAGCCGTCCGAATCGCAAAGGAAATGAGGTGCAAAACCAATGGCAGATATCCAAGATACATCGTCTGGGAGAACGTCCCTGGTGCGTTCAGCTCCAACAAGGGCGCGGACTTCCAGTCCGTCCTCGAAGAGGTCTGCTCGGTCAAGGGATACGAAATTCATACTCCTCGACCTGAGAGGTGGCCGACCGCCGGAGAGATCGTGGCAGATGATTTCAGTCTCGCATGGCGGGTATTTGATGCGCAGTACTGGGGAGTTCCCCAGCGCAGAAAACGTATCTACCTTGTCGCAGATTTTGCAGGCGGGAGTGCCGGAAAAATACTATTTGAGTCCGAAGGCGTGTCTGGGTATACTCCGCAGGGCTTCCGTTCGTGGCAAGGAGCTGCCGGAGCTTCTGAAAAAGGCTCTGGAACGGCAGGCTGCGTCTGCCTGAACGACCAGGGTGGAAACCGTATGGATGTAACGGACGGCGTCACCTGCACTCTCCGGGCAGAAGCCCATCATCCACCCTGCGTGATGGAATCGGCGGGCTTTTGCACCGAGCATTCCGCACACAGCCGCTCCATCGGTTACGAGGAGGAAACCTCTCCCACCCTCCGGGCGGGGACGGTGCCTGCGGCGGTCTATGAGAACCATAGCCAGGACACCAGATACACCGGTCCATTGGAGACAGCGCCCACGGTCATGTCCACCTATGGAACGGGCGGCAATAATCAGCCCTTCGTGGTGGAAACGCCAAAGACGCTGAAGATCCGCTCCGGCTGTGAGGGCGGCGGCAAAGGTGCATTAATTCAGGACAACAAGTCCGCTACCCTCGGCTGCAACAATGACCAGACGGTATTTGTGCCGTTTGTGAAGGGCACCCGCCCCCACTCTTCCGATGAAGGGCAGCAGTGGAAAGACGGAACCGTAGCGAACACACTGAACACCCATGATGTGGGCGAAACCAGATGTAATGAACTGGCCGTCAAGGTCTATGGCATCTGCTCCAAGCAGAGCCACGCCATGCAGTCGGACAATCCTCACAGCGGTTTTTATGAAGCGGATACCTCCCGCTGCCTGGACAGGAGCGGCGGCAATCCCTCCTGCAACCAGGGCGGTATGGCTGTGGTGGCTGTGCAGGGCTCCACGATCGGAAGGTCTGACAAGAACGGTCCCCAGGGCAGCGGCGTGAACGAGGATGTGTCTTTCACGCTGGACGCCACCGACCGCCATGCGGTAGCCTACGGCATCGACCGCGCCACATACAACATGGGACGGAACGCCAAGTTCGGAATCACGGTAGAGACGGAAATCGAGCCAACGATGGTGTCCAAAGGGCCGGGAGCGGTCGGGCAGCCTATCTACCATTCAAGCAAGAGTTCCTTCCACACCAATTTTACGGATGATGATGTGACGGAAACGCTGGTCGCCACAGATTTCAAGGATCCGCCTACGGTATCCAAGGAGCCTGACTACATCGTCCGCAGACTGACTCCCACCGAGTGCGCCAGACTGCAGGGGTTCCCGGACTGGTGGTGCGATGCGCTTGGAACCGATGGGCCGACCGAGGATGAAATTGAGTTCTGGACAGAGGTATTTGAGACACACCGAAAGGTCATGGGAACATCCCCCAAGCCAAAGAGCCGCAATCAGATAGTCAAATGGCTGAAAGACCCTCACTCTGATTCTGCGGAATACAAGATGTGGGGCAACGGCGTGGCACTGCCCAACGTCTGCTTTGTACTATCCGGCATCGTGTACTATGCACAGTTATCCGACGAATGATCCGGCAGCTATTCTACAGAGAAATGTGCGGAAATCGCTTGCTATTTCAGGGGTTCAGAGCGAATATGTGACTACCAAAAACAAAGGAGGTTTTCGCACATGGAAATCAGATACAATGTGACAGGCGCAAAACGCAAGGAACTGGTCAAGGTCATCGCAGATGCCACGGGTGCCAAGGCGGAATACAAATTCATGCCTACCTGCAATTATGAGATCGACTACTTCACGGTCACCAAGGACGGGACGCTCCTGTTTGACGACCGCGCTGACAGCGAGGAGGTCGAGCAGGTACTTGAAGCCATCGCCGCCGCAGGTTTTGAATGCGAGGCGCACGACGGCGAGGAACGAACCACCGAAGAAGAATCCAAAGCCACCGACACTGCGCCACAGGAGGAAACCGTGGGGCTTACGGTGGGGATCCCACTGGACAAGGTGGCGGTTGGCAATCTCACCAAGCTGCTGGATGCCAAGGGCGGTCTCATCAAAAAGGCACTCGGCGTGGATGTCCTGCCCATCGAGATTCAGAAAGACCGGGTGGCATTCCCCTGGTTCCCGGAATTGCCGGACGCCGATGCGGTCAAAGCCTACACCCACTTCATTACCGCACTCTGCGAGATGAGTAAAAACGCCAAGCGGGTGACGGTCACAGAGAAAAAGGTGGACAACGAGAAATACGCCTTCCGCTGCTTTCTCCTGCGCCTGGGCTTCATCGGCAGCGAATACAAGACGGAGCGCAAAATCCTGCTGAAGAACCTGACCGGTTCATCCGCATTCAAGAATGGAGGTGCTGACCATGCGGTTTCCGAGTAAGGAGGTTGTGGAGCGCATCCGCAGTGAGTACCCGGTCGGCACTCGTGTGGAGCTGGTGCGGATGGATGATCCCCAGGCGCCGCCTGTCGGTACGAAAGGCACTGTGCTTGGCGTGGACGATATCGGCTCCATCATGGTTGCCTGGGACAACGGCTGCGGACTCTCGGTGGCGTTCGGGGAAGACCTGTGCCGGAAGGTCGAGACCACATCTGATGGTGCCAAAAGGCTGTAAACTACACAATATCTTGCGGTTATCTTTGTGTAGTATATTATCGGAAATGGCCTTGCTATTATCCTCTTTTAGAGCGAATATGTGTACACCGAAAGGGGTGCGGGTCGCCGGTGGCGACCTCTGCGAATCAGAAGCACCGACCGAGCCGACAGGCGAGACAACACACCAAACGAAAACGGAGGATTCACCATGAACGAGAAAACAGCAAGGCAGATCGCAGAGATGAAAAACCAGACCATCGGGGTCGAGGTCGAGATGAATAACATCACCCGCCAGAAGGCAGCCAAGGTTGCCGCCGACTTCTTCGGCACAGGCAGATTTGAGAATACCGCAGGCCGCAACGGCTACAGCACCTGGTCGGCTTGGGACGCACAGGGGCGCGAGTGGAAATTCCAGAAGGACGTTTCCATCGCAGGACCGGACGAGCAGAAATGCGAACTGGTCACCCCGATCCTGAACTACGGCGACATCGAAACCCTGCAGGAGCTTTGCAGACAGCTCAGACACGCTGGCGCCAAGAGCGATGCCTCCAGAGGATGCGGAGTACACATCCACATCGGAGCGCAGGGTCACACACCGCAGAGCCTTCGGAACCTCGCCAACATCATGGCAAGCCACGAAAGCCTGATCGCAGAAGCCCTGAAGCTGGACCGGGGCCGCATGAGCCGCTACTGCCGCACGGTTGACCCCAACTTCCTCACCAAGGTCAACAGCAGAAAGCCCAAGACGATGGCGCAGCTTGCGGACATCTGGTACACCAGCCACGGAGCAAGCTACGGCAGAAACCAGCATTACAACGACAGCCGCTACCATATGCTCAACCTCCACGCCACCTTTACCAAGGGGACGGTCGAGTTTAGGCTCTTCCAGTTCGATGAGCCGACCGCAGAGCGCCGGGGCGGCATCCACGCAGGACAGCTCAAAAGCTACATTCAGCTTTGCCTGGCGCTGAGCCAGATGGCAAAGGATGTGCGGACAGCAAGCCCCAAGCCCCAGCAGAATGAGAACCCCAAGTACGCCATGAGGACTTGGCTCCTCCGCCTGGGCTTCATCGGCGAGGAGTTCGCAACAGCCAGAGATTTCCTGACCCGCAACCTTTCAGGAGACACAGCCTTCCGGCACGGCAGAGCCGCTTGAAGGATTTAGGTTAAATGCCCTGCCCCTGACCGCTTCGGCGGTCTTAGGGTGGTAGAAGGACAAGTAACCTAAGTCCTCCAGGAAAGGATGGATACACATGAAAGAAAAAAGATACTACATCGCCTACGGCAGCAACCTTAATGTTCCGCAGATGCGGATGCGCTGCCCTCACGCTACGATCCTCGGCACGGCAAACCTCAAAGGCTGGGAACTGCTGTTCAAAGGGAGCAAGACCGGCTCTTACCTCACGATCGAGGAATGCGAAAGTGGCACGGTTCCCGTGGTAATCTGGGAGGTGACGGTTGCGGATGAGGCCGCCCTCGACCGCTATGAAGGGTTCCCCAATTTCTACTACAAGAAGGATATCAAGCTACAGTACAAGGGAATCCGTACAGGCAAGCGCAGGACGGTCAACGCATTCGCATACATCATGCATGAGGAGCGTCCCATCGGCATCCCCACCAATCTCTACATGAGAACCTGCCTTGAGGGGTACGACACCTTTTATTTCGACAAGAACATTTTGATCGACGCCTACGATAAATGCAGGGAGGTATGCGGCTATGAAGGATAACATCATAAGAACAGCGGTCTGCCCGCTTTGCGGCAGAACCTACCACGGCGCTCCGGCGCTTTCCAGGGAGGACAACAAGACTCTCATCTGCCCGGACTGCGGCACCAGACAGGCGCTCCAGTCCATCGGCGTAGATACTGCCGAGCAGGAACAAATCATTGAGACGATCCACCGCCATATGCAGGAGTAATGTACACAGTTTCCTCCTCTGATCTTTGTGCAGATTATGCTCGGAATTCACTTGCTATTCTGTGCTTTTAGAGTGAATATGTACACACCGAAAGGGAAAACAAAGAAAAACGGAGGAATCCACCATGACACGGTTTGAGAAGGATTTGAAGGACGCCCTTGCAGGCAACGAGATCGAGATTCTGACCCGGCGCAAAGCTGAGATCGATAAGCTGACGGCCGAGGGAAGGGCTTGCAAGAATGCATTCCGCCGCACCTGCATTGCGCAGGAGATCGCACGGCTGACCCGCGAATACAACGCAATCAGCGAGAACTTTTAACCCGAGCCAATTAGATAACAAGCCTGAGATCGAGCCTCACGGCTCTTTCTCTCGTACAGATAGATAGACGACTTGCCAATTGGCAGGTCATTTTTTATGCCATTTGGGAGGTGAGACTTTGAGAAAACTGAAAAAATACAAGCCTACCCGGTTCATGGCGAAGACCTCGCACTACGATAAGGACGCCGCCGACTATGCGGTGATGTTCATCGAGTCCCTCTGCCACACCAAAGGTACCTGGGCCGGTAAGCCCTTTGAACTTATAGACTGGCAGGAACAGATCATCCGTGACCTGTTTGGCGTATTAAAGCCCAACGGCTACCGCCAGTTCAATACGGCGTACATCGAGATACCGAAGAAACAGGGTAAAAGTGAGCTTGCAGCCGCTGTGGCGCTGCTGCTCCTGTGCGGGGACGGCGAGGAACGGGCCGAGGTATATGGCTGCGCCGCCGATCGCAATCAGGCAAAGATCGTCTTTGATGTGGCTGTGGATATGGTGCGGTTCTGCCCGGCGCTCTCCAAGCGGGTGAAGATACTGGAATCTCAGAAGAAGATCACCTACCTGCCCACCAACAGCTCCTACCAGGTGCTGTCGGCTGACGTGGCGAACAAGCACGGTTTTAACACCCATGGTGTAATCTTCGATGAGCTGCATACCCAGCCAAACCGGAAGCTCTTTGACGTCATGCTCCAGGGCTCCGGAGATGCCCGGATGCAGCCGCTGTATTTTCTGATCACCACGGCGGGAAACGACACAAACTCCATCTGCTATGAGGTACACCAGAAGGCTATCGACATTGCGGAAGGCAGGAAGGTCGATCCTACCTTCTACTCCGTCATTTACGGCGCTGCCGAGGACGAGGACTGGACAGACCCGGAGGTCTGGAAGAAAGCCAATCCATCCCTTGGCATCACGGTGGGCATAGACAAGGTGCAGGCCGCCTGTGAATCTGCCCAGCAGAACCCCGGCGAGGAGAACGCCTTCCGACAGCTAAGGCTCAACCAGTGGGTCAAGCAGTCGGTGCGTTGGATGCCGATGGAGAAATGGGACGCCTGTGCCTTCCCGGTCTCCGAGGATGATATGGAAGGGCGCATCTGCTACGGAGGGCTGGACTTGTCCTCCACCACGGACATCACGGCATTCGTGCTGGTGTTCCCTCCGCTGGATGAAGAGGACAAATACTATGTCCTGCCATACTTCTGGATACCGGAGGAAACTCTCGACCTGCGTGTCCGGCGGGACCATGTTCCCTATGACCTGTGGGAGCGTCAGGGTGTGCTGATGACCACCGAGGGAAATGTGGTCCACTACGGCTACATTGAAAAATTTATCGAAAGGCTCGGTGAGAAGTTCAATATCCGGGAAATCGCCTTTGACCGCTGGGGCGCTGTGCAGATGGTGCAGAACCTGGAAGGGATGGGCTTTACGGTAGTCCCCTTCGGTCAGGGCTTTAAGGATATGTCCCCGCCGACAAAAGAACTGATGAAGCTGGTGCTGGAGGAGAAAATCGCCCACGGCGGGCACCCAGTGCTGCGGTGGATGATGGACAACATCTATATCCGCACCGACCCGGCAGGCAATATCAAGGCTGACAAGGAAAAATCCACAGAGAAGATCGACGGAGCCATCGCCACCATTATGGGGCTTGACCGTGCGATCCGCTGCGGCAACGATACGGGAGCTTCGGTTTATGACAGCCGGGGCCTTTTGTTTATTTGAGGAAGGACGGTGATTCAATATGGGTATCTTTTCAGGGCTTTTTAAGTCCAGGGACAAGCCCCAGAACCGCACCACAGGCAGCGCCTACAGTTTTTTCTTTGGCAATAGCTCGGCGGGCAAGCGCGTCAATGAACGCTCCGCCATGCAGATGACGGCGGTGTATTCCTGTGTCCGTATCCTGGCGGAGGCTGTGGCGGGACTGCCGCTCCACCTCTACCGTTACAAGGAGGACGGCGGCAAGGAGAAAGCCATCGATCATCCGCTGTATCTACTCCTCCACGATGAGCCGAACCCGGAGATGAGTTCCTTTGTATTTCGGGAAACGCTCATGACACACCTATTGCTGTGGGGCAACGCCTACGCCCAGATCATCCGCAACGGCAAAGGCGAGGTCATTGCCCTCTATCCGTTGATGCCGGACAGGATGACGGTGGACCGTGACAGGGACGGAAAGCTCTACTACGAATACACGGTCAGCACGGACGATGCGCCCACAGTCAAGGGTACGGTCGTGCGGCTGAAGCCCTCGGACGTGCTGCATATTCCGGGGCTTGGCTTTGACGGGCTGGTGGGATATTCGCCTATCGCTATGGCGAAAAACGCCATCGGCATGGCCATTGCCTGTGAGGAGTATGGTGCGAAGTTCTTTGCTAACGGTGCTGCTCCCGGCGGTGTGCTGGAGCATCCGGGGACCATCAAAGACCCACAGCGTGTCCGGGAGAGCTGGCAGTCCACCTTCGGCGGCAGCGGCAACGCCAATAAGATAGCCGTTTTGGAGGAGGGCATGAAATACACGCCTATCGGCATCTCCCCGGAACAGGCGCAGTTTTTGGAAACGAGAAAATTTCAGATCAACGAGATCGCCCGTATTTTCCGAGTGCCACCCCATATGGTTGGCGACTTGGAAAAGTCCAGCTTCTCCAATATTGAGCAGCAGTCGCTGGAGTTCGTGAAATACACTCTGGAGCCCTGGCTTGTGCGCTGGGAACAGTCCATCCAGCGGACGCTCTTTTCCGCAGAGGAAAAGAAACAGTATTTTACCAAGTTCAATGTGGAGGGCCTGCTCCGTGGCGACTACGCAAGCCGCATGACCGGCTATGCCACGGCAAGGCAGAACGGCTGGATGAGCGCCAACGACATCCGTGAGCTGGAGAACATGGACCGCATCCCCGCTGAGGATGGCGGCGATCTCTACCTTATCAACGGCAATATGCTCCCGCTTGGTAACGCCGGAGCTTTTGCAGATACACAACCGAACGATGACGGAAAGGAGGAAAACCCCGATGAAGAAGTTCTGGAAGTGGAAGAACAGGACGGTGACGAATCAGGAGACCCAGACGGAAACAGTGGAGAGAACGCTGTTCCTGAGCGGCACTATCGCCGAGGAAAGCTGGTTTGACGATGACGTCACGCCCCAGCTTTTTAAGGAGGAACTGATGGCGGGCTCCGGCGACATCACCGTCTGGATCAATTCTCCCGGCGGCGACTGCGTGGCGGCAGCCCAGATCTATAATATGCTGATGGACTATCCCCACAACGTCACGGTCAAGATCGATGGCATTGCGGCGTCTGCGGCCAGTGTGATCGCGATGGCTGGTACCCGTGTACTGGTATCTCCGGTATCCATGATGATGATCCACAATCCTATGACCGTGGCGATGGGCGATACCGCAGAGATGCAGAAGGCCATCGAGATGCTGTCGAGCGTCAAGGATTCCATCATCAACGCCTATGAGATCAAGACCGGTCTGTCCCGCGCCAAGCTCTCTCACCTTATGGACGCAGAGACCTGGATGGACGCGGGAAAGGCAGTAGAACTTGGCTTTGCAGATGAAGTCATGAAACGCTCTGAAGTGCCGGAGGATATGGAGCCGCCTGCGGTGTCCATGCTTTATTCCAAAGCCGCTGTGGTCAATTCCCTTATGGATAAGATCGCAGCGAAGTGCAAGACCCATCCTAAGAAAACTGAAGACCCCAAACCCCAGGGCCGTTCCGTGGATAGTCTCTACGAGCGGCTTAATTTGATGAAATTTTAAGGAGGATAACGACTATGACTATTCTTGAACTGCGCGAAAAGCGCGCCAAAGCCTGGGAGGCCACCAAGGCATTCCTGGATTCCCACAGAAACGACAAAGGTATGCTGTCCGCTGAGGACGATGCCACCTACTCCCGCATGGAGCAGGAAATTACCGATCTCGGCAAGGAGATCGCCCGTCTGGAACGTCAGGAGGCGCTGGATGCGGAACTGAACCGCCCGGTGAACAAGCCTCTCACTGGCAAGCCCATGAACGGCAAGGAAACTGCCAAGACCGGCCGTGCCACCGATGAGTACCGCCAGAATTTCTGGAACATGATGCGCTCTAAGACCCCCATGCCCACCGTGATGAACGCCCTGCAGATCGGCACCGATTCCGAGGGCGGCTATCTGGTTCCTGACGAGTATGAGCGTACTCTGGTGGAGGCTCTGGAGGAAGAGAACATCTTCCGTCAGCTGGCAAAAATCATCCAGACCTCCAGCGGCGACCGCAAGATCCCCGTGGTAGCCACCAAGGGCACTGCGTCCTGGATCGATGAGGAGGGCGCATACCTGGAGAGCGATGATTCCTTCGGTCAGGTATCTATCGGTGCTTACAAGCTGGGCACCATGATCAAGGTTTCCGAGGAACTCTTGAACGACAGCGTCTTTAACTTGGAAAGCTACATCTCCCGTGAGTTTGCCCGCCGTATCGGTGCCAAGGAAGAGGAGTCCTTCTTCACCGGGGACGGTACTGGAAAACCCCTGGGCATTCTTGCCGCCACGGGCGGTGCTGAGACCGGCATTACCGCCGCGTCCGCTACGGCAATCACTGCCGATGAACTGATCGACCTGTTCTATTCCCTGAAAGCTCCTTACCGCAGAAATGCCGTGTGGGTTCTGAACGATTCCACCATCAAGGCCATCCGCAAGCTGAAGGATAACCAGGGTCAGTACCTCTGGCAGCCTTCCCTGACCGCAGGCACTCCTGACCTGCTGCTTGGCAAGCCGGTACGTACCTCTGCGTATATGCCTGCCATTGCTGCAGACGCCAAGACCATCGCCTTCGGTGATTTTTCCTATTACTGGATCGCTGACCGCCAGGGTCGCTCCTTCAAGCGTCTCAACGAACTGTATGCCGCTACCGGACAGGTTGGCTTCCTTGCCTCCCAGCGTGTGGACGGCAAGCTGATCCTACCGGAGGCCATCAAGGTGCTGGCGCAGAAGTCTGCGGGCTAATGATGAAGGGAGGCGGCGGTGATGGAAGCACTTCTTTCTAAGGTCAAAGCCAATCTCATTCTGGAGCATTCGGCGGATGATGAGCTTCTGAAGGGCTACATCACCGCCGCTGTTTCCTATGCGGAGAGCTACCAGCATATCCCGGAAGGCTACTACACGGAAAATGCGATGCCGGCCACTACCGAACAGGCGGTGATCATGCTGGCATCGCATTTCTATGAGTCCAGGGACGGCTCCACAGGCGGCTTCTTCGCAGACAACACCAATGCGGCACAGCAGGTGTGGAATACGGTCAACCTTCTCTTACGGCTTGACCGGGATTGGAAGGTGTGAGTATGAGCTTTGGCAAGATGAACACCTTCATTTCCATCGTAGAGAAACAGTTCATACAGGATGAGGACGGCTTCAAGGCGGAAACAGATGCGACTGTAGCAGAGGTACGGGCATACCGGGAAGGCCGGCATGGCAGTGAGAAATGGGCGAACATGGCGTCCTTCTCTACAGCCACCGATCTGTTCCGATTCCGAGTCATTCCAGGTGTGGAAATAACAACGGATATGCGAATCCTCTGTGACGGGCATACCTTCGAAATCACTTCTGTGGAGGATGTCAAAGGCAGAGGGATGTATCTGGAGGTACTGGGGACGGAGGTGAAAGCGGGTGGCTAAAGCAACATGGAAAATGCCGGAGGACTTTCTGATAAAGGTATCCCGGCTGGCGGATAAGACGGATGAGATCATCCCGAAAGTGCTGGAGGCGGGTGCAGAGGTCGTGGAGGACAAGGTGCGCTCCAATTTGCAGTCTGTCATTGGCAGCGGGACAAAGTATGACTCCAGAAGCACTGGGGAGCTTTTACGCTCCCTTGGCACTTCTCCCGCCCTGCAGGACAGGAACGGGGATTTTGACATAAAGGTGGGCTTTTCCGAACCCCGTTCTGACGGCGACAGCAACGCCAAAATCGCCACCATCCTGGAATACGGCAAAAGCGGCCAGCCTGCAAAGCCGTTTCTGAAGCCCGCCCGATCGGCATCCAAAAACGCCTGTATCAGCGCCATGAAGGCAAAGCTGGACGAGGAGGTGGAGAATATTTGAGTATACTTTCGGAAATCAAGGCAGCAGTCACAAACTGCGGCCTGCCTGTGGAGACTGGCGTGTTCTCCGATGAGCCGCCGGAGGAGTATGTGGTGGTCACGCCGCTTGCGGATACCTACGAGCTTCATGCCGATAACCTACCGGAATATGAGACCCAGGAGGCCCGCCTCTCCCTGTTCTCCAGGGGAAATTATCTGAAGCGGAAAAAGCAGCTTTCCAAAGCCCTGCTTGCCGCTGATTTTACCATTACGGACAGGCGGTATATCGGGCATGAGGACGATACCGATTACCACCACTACGCCATTGACGTGGCAAAAACCTATGAAACGGAGGAATGAGATATGGCTACCATTGGCCTTGATAAACTTTTCTATTCAAAAATTACGGAGGATGAGGACGGCAGCGAGACCTATGCCACTCCCGTCTCTCTTGCAAAAGCCATGACCGCAGAGCTTTCCGTGGAGCTTGCGGAGGCAACGCTGTATGCGGACGATGGCGCTGCGGAGGTGGTAAAGGAGTTCCAGAGCGGCACCCTCACCCTTGGCGTGGATGATATCGGTGCAGCCGCAGCATCTGACCTAACGGGAGCGGTGATCGACCAGAACGGCGTTATCATCTCCGCCAGCGAGGACGGCGGCGCTCCTGTCGCTATCGGCTTTCGCGCAAAGAAGGCAAACGGCAAGTACCGCTACTTCTGGCTGTACAAGGTGAAGTTCGGCATCCCTGCTACCAACCTGACTACCAAAGGCGAGAGCATCGAGTTCTCCACGCCCACCATTGAGGGGACGGTCATGCGCCGTAACAAGGTGGACGGTCAGGGCAAGCACCCTTGGAAAGCCGAGGTCACTGAGGGGGACGCTGGCGTGTCCGCATCGACCATTACCAACTGGTACCAGGAAGTCTACGAACCGTCCTATGCGGAAACCACTGCGGCCTCTCTGGACGGCGAAGGTTAAGGAGGATCTGAGTCATGGATGAAAGAACAGCGATGGTCACCATCGGCGGCGTGGAATATGAGATGCTTCTGACTACCCGTGCTACAAAGCAGATTGCTGGACGCTACGGCGGCTTGGAAAACCTGGGCGAGAAGCTGATGAAAGCAGAGAATTTTGAAATGGCGCTGGACGAGATCGTCTGGCTCATTACGCTCCTTTGCAACCAGCCTATTCTCGTCCACAATCTGAAACACCCGGAGGACAAAAGGCCTGAACTGACCGCCGAGGAGGTAGAGCTTCTCACCTCCCCGATGGAGCTGACCGACTACAAGGACGCCATCATGGAGGCAATGTACCGTGGTACCAAGCGGAACGTGGAAAGTGAGCCGGAGGGAAAAAACACGGCGGCCGGGTAAGTGACGAGGAGTTGTTTACCCGGCTTTTGTATTACGGCATGGCCCATCTGAGTCTCTCGCAGGATGAAGTGTGGCTCATGCCGTTTGGTTTGCTTATGGATCTCTGGGAATGCCATAAGCAGTTTATGGGGATCGCAAAGCCGAAGCAGGTGCTGACCATTGACGATGTGATTCCCTACGGAATTTAAGGAGAGGAGGTGCAGCCCGTGGCGGATAATTTCGGTCTGAAGATTGGCATTGAGGGCGAGAAGGAATTTAAAAAGGCGCTGTCCGAGATCAACCAGTCCTTCAAGGTGCTTGGCTCCGAGATGAAGCTGGTGTCCTCGCAGTTTGATAAAAACGATAAGTCCGTGCAGGCGCTTTCCGCAAGGAACACTGTGCTGAATAAGGAAATCGAAGCACAGAAAAACAAGGTGGAAACCCTGCGGGCTGCCCTCCAGAATGCCGCCGACTCCTTTGGGGAGAACGACCGCCGCACCCAGAACTGGCAGATCCAGCTGAATAACGCGGAAGCCGCCTTAAACAGCATGGAGCGGGAACTTTCCGATAATGAGCGGGCCATTGAAGCCCTCTCCCAGGAGGAAACGGATGCGGCGGACGCTACGGAACGGCTCTCCCGTGAGATTGCCCAGCAGGAGGATGCGCTTGCCGGGATGAAGCGTGCCTATTCCAATGCCGTGCTGCAGTACGGCAAAGGCTCCAGCGAGGCAAAGGAGCTGGAAGGACGCATCTCCCAGCTTTCCGGGGAACTTCGGGAAAACCGGGAGCGGATGAAGGACGCCGGGGATGTGGCGGAGGACTTGGGCGATTCGCTGGAGGATGCCGCCGAAGGGGCGGACAAATTAGGCTCCGGCCTTTCGGTGGCTACGGTGGCGATGGGCAACCTCATCTCCTCCGGTATCCAGGCGGCGCTAAACGGCATCAAGGAGCTTGGCAGCGCCATCTGGAACCTGGACGAAGCCACGGAGGAATACAGGGTAGCCCAGGGCAAGCTGACCACCGCTTTTGAAGCGGCCGGCTACAGCGGCGAAGCGGCGCAGAAGTCTTACAACGAGTTTTACAAGATTCTTGGCGATACGGACACGGCAACCGAAGCGTCACAGCTTTTGGCACAGCTTGCCCAAAATGAGCAGGACATCACCAAGTGGACGAACATTGCCGCAGGCGTTTACGGCACTTTTGGCGATGCCCTTCCCATCGAGGGCATGATCGAGTCGGCAAACGAGACTGCCAAGGTGGGACAGGTCACAGGCTCCCTGGCGGACGCCTTAAACTGGGTGGGCATCAGCGAGGACGAATTTAACGAGAAGCTGGCGGCCTGCTCGGATGAGAGCGAACGGAACCGCCTTATCATGGAGACCCTCTCCGGAGCGTATGACGAGGCAAGCGGCGCGTTTTACCGTAACAATGAGGCGCTGGTGGCATCCAGGGAAGGACAGGCGCAGCTGGATGAAACTCTTGCGGGGCTTGGGGAGACCATCTCCAATGTAAAGAACAGCCTGCGGGCGGAGTTCCTTCCCGCCATTTCCGAGGTCATCTCTGCCTTTACCGATATGATAAACGGCGTGGACGGGGCGGACGCGGCATTTGCCGAAGCCATCACGGGGCTTGTGAATACGGCAGTTTCCATGCTGCCGCAGTTTGTGGATACCGGGATGCAGATGCTGACTTCACTTCTGTCTGGCATCATCCAGAGCCTTCCTGCTGTGGTGGAGGGTGCGGCGCAAATCATTGTCACCCTTGCCCAGGGAATCGCGGAGGCTGTGCCTACCCTGATTCCGCAGATCGTCCTTGTGGTGACGCAGATCGTGCAGACGCTGATTGAAAATCTGCCCATGATCCTGGACGCTGCCCTGCAGCTGATTCTGGGGCTGGCACAGGGGCTTCTGGACGCGATCCCCGTGTTAGTCGCAGCCTTGCCTGCCATCATCACGGCACTGGTGGAGTTTATCGTGGGGGCGATTCCGCAGATCATTGACGCCGGGATACAGCTTCTGACCTCCCTGATTTCCGCACTGCCGGAGATCATCACGGCCATTGTGGCGGCAATCCCACAGATCATCGATGGGCTGGTGACGGCAATCCTTGGCAGTATCCCGCAGATTATTGACGCCGGAGTAAACCTGCTGATTTCCCTGATTCAGAACCTGCCTACCATTATCACTACCATTGTAGGGGCGATTCCACAGATCATCACAAGCATTATCAACGCCCTTGTCGGGAACATCGACAAGATCATCCTGGCCGGCGTACAGCTTTTCGTGGCCCTGATCACAAATCTTCCGAAAATCATCGTGGAGATCGTAAAGGCGGTGCCGCAGATCATCTCCGCTATCGTGAAGGGCTTTGCCGGAGGTGTGTCCCAGATGGCAAATATCGGCCTGAACCTCATCAAGGGCATCTGGAACGGTATCGGGAATGCGGCAAGCTGGCTGTGGAGCAAGGTCAGCGGCTTCTGTTCGAACCTGCTCAGTAAAATCAAGGGCTTCTTCGGTATTTCCTCCCCGTCCAGAGAGATGGCGTGGGTGGGCGATATGCTGACTCAGGGACTTGCAGGCGGCATCGAGGACGGCGCAGGCGCGGCCATCAGTGCCGCAGAGGACTTAAACAACGGCATCCTTGGCGTTATGAACGGGCTGGCAGCAGATATGCAATCGGCGGTTCCATCAAACTTTGCCTTTGACGCAAGCGGGACGGTCGGTTCTGTTTCCGGCGGCATGGGAGGCGCAGGCGGTTCCTCTTTCGGAACACTGATTACCATCCAGCAGATGATTGTCCGCAGTGAGGACGATATCCGCAGGATTTCTCAGGAGCTTTACAACCTGATCCAAACCGGTTCCCGCGCCCAGGGACGGTTCAGTACGGCATAAAGGAGGGATATGCTTTGGGCTTTTCATACAATGACGTCACTTCAAAGAGCATGGGGCTGAAAGCAAGGCTGACCTCCTGGCAGGTTTGCGGTCGGCTCCGCAACTTTACCACCACCGTCCCCGGAAAGTATGGAGTTACCGACTTTGGGGCGGACTTTGACTACCGGGAGATCGTGGTCTCCTGCAGCATCTTTCCAAGGCACAGCTTTCCCGCCCTGGTTTCCACGCTGGATGATATCGCGGCATGGCTTGACCCGGTGGGCGGATTAAAGCAGCTTATCTTAGACGATGTGCCGGACCGATATTTTATGGCAAGGCTGAACGCTGCGGTGGAGTGCGAACGGCTCCTTCGCTCCTCCGGCAGCTTTGATTTGACCTTTTTCTGCCCTGACCCCTTTGGCTACGCCATCGAGGATGAAAACTTTTCTGTCACGGTGGAGGGCAGTCACACCATAACCCGTCATACCGGGAACATGGAGTCGAATCCCATCTACCGCATTGAGGGAGAAATTACCTCCGCAGCAGGAAACTATATCAGCATCACCACCAACGGGCAGGAATTAAAGATCGTCAATGCCACCCTTGCGGCGGGCGAAACGCTGGTGGTGGATACCGACCGCATGACTGCCTATGTGGAGGATGAAAACGGTACTACAGTGCGAAACGGGCTGCCCTATCTGGAGGAGCTGAATTTTCCCACGCTTTCTGTGGGCGACAACACAGTCTCTGTGGCAGCGGCAAACGCTGTATTTACGGGGCTGGAAATACAGGCAAGGAGCAGATGGAGGTGAGCGGCGATGGCTTTAAAAACAATACTCAACCAGCAGACAGACTTTACCGGGGAGTTCCCGGCCGAGTGGGCAAAGGGCGGCCTGTGGCGGATGAATGAATCTGCTCCTGATGAAAACAACAATCTCCTGGATTCCTCCGGTGCGGAAAGACCTGCCTTCATTAACAACTGGAGCGGCACCACCGCATCGATGCGAAACGGACAGAAAGGCAATTACTTCCGTTTTAATATCAATAATCCTTCCACAGAGCAGACCTATCTGAAGGTTACCAATGACGGCACCATTTTTGCAGAGCTTGGAGGGCGCATCCTCTGTGGCGGCTGGATGTCACCGACTACTTATTCTGTGGGAAACACCTACTGCCCAATCTTCAATACAAGATACGGTCCCGGTCAGCCAATTTTCTACCTGTCCCTTATCCGTGGCAGGCCGAGGATCATGCTCTATGACGATACCGGCTCCCTGATTCTGGATGAGTCGGTCACGCCGTCCTTCTCTCTGGTAAACGGCGGCTGGTACTTTATTGCCTGCCTCATCGAGCCGGATAACAAGACGGCACAGTATGTGGTGGGCGACCGGGACAGCGGCACGGTGTGGGCATCGGATAAGCTCTCTTTTACCGGGGAACTGAACCGCTCCTGCACAGCCGACCTGATCCTTGGAATGCACGCCGATTCCTACTGGTATGCCGGAGGGCTGGACGACTGGTTCTTAGACTGCGACACCCAGCTTACCGCAGAGGATTTGATGGACTATTTCCGCTCCTCCCTGATGGCAAATGCCGGGGATACCTCCGGGAGTGTGGACGGTATCACCGAGCTGGGAGCAGTCGCGCTCCGGGCATCAAGTGGTGTGTACCCGTCTGAGGGCGTGCTGACCACAGCGGCGGCCGACTGCAATCTCTCCGGCACGGGACGTGTGTCTGTGACCAGCGAGTATATTTCCGGCACAACGGCAATCAGTCTGATTGAAACCTCCACCAGCGATGACCTGACCGATTGGAGCGATTGGGCGGCAGTCCCGGCAGACGGGCGGCTGACTTCTCCCAACCGCACATATATCCGTTTCCGGGTAACGCTCACGACTTCCGATACTTCCCGGACGCCAAAGCTCATCGATATCCGGCTCTACGACATCCCGAAAGCGCCATATGAGAAGATCGGCTACGCAAGGCCGGTGGTGCTGGACAGGAACGGCGCATGGGAGGCGGTGCTGGAGAATGCTTACGACATCATTGTCACGGGCGAGATCAACGGTGAGGACACCCTGTCCTTTAAAATTCCTTACCGGGATGGCAAGCGTGGGTATATCGACAGTGAGAAGAAGATCCAGATTGTAGATGATGTGTACAAGGTCAGGACGGTCACCGATACCAGGGATACGGACGGCAGCGCCGTGACCGAGGTGTATGCGGAGGCGGAGTTCTATGACCTGACATTCTCTGTCCGCAAAGAAGAAAGAACCTTTGAAGCGGAATACCCGGAGACCGCAATGGCCTACGCCTTAGAGGGTACCGAGTGGAGCGTTGGTACGGTGACGGTGCGGACAAAGCGCACCTGGACCAGTACGGAAAAGAATGCCCTGTCTATCCTTAGAAATACAGCAGACCTCCATGGCGGCGACCTGGTCTTTGACTGTCCCAACCGTCTGGTGCATCTTTTGACGGTAAACGGCAGGGACAGCGGCGCGCTTTTTGCCTACAGGAAGAACATGAAATCCATCCAGCGTGTGGTGGATACCAGGGAGCTTGTGACAAGGCTCTACGCCGTGGGTGCGGAAGGGATGACCTTTGCGGACATCAATGGTGGAAAAGCCTATGTGGAGGATTTTACCTACACAAATGAGGTGCGCATCTCCACCCTGGACTGCTCCTCCTTCACGAATCCCTATCAGATGAAGGAGTACGCCGAAATGCGGCTGGCAGATTACGCAAAGCCCACCATCTCCTATGTGCTGAATGCGATGGACTTATCCGTCCTGACGGGCTACGAGCATGAAGCCTGGGAGCTTGGGGATTACGTCCGTGTGGAGGATAAGGAACTGGGGCTTTCGGTCACCACCCGTATCGTACGCAGGGAATACAATCTGCAGGAGCCGTGGAACACGGTGCTGGAGCTTTCCACCACGCTGAAGAACCTGGGCAGCTCCGCCAGCCAGTGGGACAATGCGGCGGATTCCCTGGAAGGCACCAGCATGGTGTCCAATAACGATATCCGGGAAATGGTCCCATTCAACCTGCTGCGGAATTCCCGCGCTGATGACGGGCTTGCGTATTGGGTCAGCTCCGGCTTTGAAGCGGACGGCGAAAACGGTGCATCCGGCACGGCGTCCTTCAAGGCGGAGGGCGTGGCGGGCATGACCAAAAGCCTGTCCCAGACCGTTTATCCCGCCAACCGCTCCAGCTACACCCTGTCGGCGCAGATCGGCTCGGAAAATCTGGAGAAGCTGAGTGATGACGCCCAGGTGGGCATTGAAGTGGTGATCGAGTATGAGGACGGCAGCACGGAATCAAGATTTATTGACCTGTACTGATGGAAGGAGGACAACATGGCATATTTATCATCTACCTCCGCCAAGATCACGCCGGAGAATTATTCCGCCAGGGTCAAGTCCATCACGGTGCGGGTGTGCATCACCAACTGCACCGGGATACTTTATATTACGGACATCCTCCTGCAGGCAGGGGCGGTGGCCACGGGATGGGTAGGCCATCCCTGCGAGATGAAGTGGACGCTGGATGGGTAAAATCGCTTTTATCCGGCTGGCGGAGGTCATTAACCGGAAACAGGATATGCGTGTCGTGAGCGTCACCGTGAAGCCTACCATCACAAACTGCTCCGGCACGATTTATTTTACCGACCTGCAGCTGCAGGAAGGCGCAGCCCTGACGGGATACACGCCGCACACAGAGGTGTTCCTTCAGAAATATCGTGAAGACGGCGAGGTCAAGGCTCCCGTCTGGTTCAACGGCGTGGTACGGGGAGAAGAAACGGTCATCCTCTTTAATCTTGGGCAGACCTCCGCAGGCTTGGATGTGCATCTCTACCCCAAGTCCGATATGGAGGGCGGCTCCGTTAAACTGGCGCAGGGCGTGGGCGGTCAGAAGGTTTCTTTTCCGGGTGCACTCTCTGCGGAAGATGACCTTGCTCTTCTGGCGTCCACACGGGAATGCACCAGAAACGGCAGCCCGGAGAAAAAAGAGGGCTTTTACCAGTACAGCGCCGCCTGGGATTCCAAGCACAGGGTAACGCTTGCGGAGGGGAAAACGGCACGGGTATTGTTTGAGATGCAGGAAATGCAGGATGGAGGTGCGCTGCTCTGATGGATACATTAAAAGGCAAACAGATCATGGTATGGACGTTTATGGGCAACGCCAGAATGTATGAAGCCCTGCGGGACTACGGCGACCGCATCAGCCAGATCGGGCTGTTCTCCTTTAAGGTTCGAGCTACCGGGGAGATTTACGAGAGCGGCGTGGCAATTTCAGATATGCTCACTTACATCAACAAGTGGCCCCATATCAACTGGCTTTTGACCGTGGCAAACGATGGCGCAAACAGCATCTTCCGCGCCCTGCGGGACAACACGGACGGGGCGCAGGACAGGTTCCTTTCGGAGATCGTCCGCATCATGGAGAAATATCCCTGGTGTGACGGCATCGACATCGATCTGGAGCGTGGGGACGGCTATTCCACCCATACGGAGTCTACGGCGATGTTCCGCAATATCTACAATACCGTGAAAGCCTATGACCCTGCAAAGCACATGAACATCTGCCTGCCGGGAATGACCAGCGTCAATGGCTCGGTGGGCGGTGAGAACTGGTGTGTTTACGGCGACTTGGACGCTTACTGCGATACCGCGTCCATCATGTCCTACGGCATGGCATGGGCGGGCTCCGCACCGGGTCCGGTTTCCCCAAGAAGCTGGCTGGAGGGTATCTACGATTACGCCACGAAGGTCATGGACTCGAATAAAATTTTTCTCGGTATGCCTGCCTACGGCTGGAACTGGCAGATCTACGACACGCCGGAGAACCTGGGGAGAACCTATCGGGGAACGTCCAACACCTACTATGCCGCCAAGCTGTGGATGACGGGCGGCTACAATTTCGCGGACGATGCGCCGCCCCAGCCCTTTCTCCCCATCGTGGCCTATTGGGACGATTACGATAAGGTGCCCTATGCCTTTCCCCATGTCTACGACTACATGGAAGGGGCGGACGCAGTTTCCCGTGAGTATCCCCAGCTTGTGGGGACATACAACCGCAGGCGATACCTGACCGCCTACGGCAAGGAGCAGAAGACCGAGTTTGGGACGGTGTACATTGACCATGATGGAGGTAATTATTCCTCTGCTTCCGGCATCGTCTCCATTGAAAACGGCATTGCCACTCTGGGGGATAACGGCTCGGTGACCTATAGCTTTAATATTGATACGGCGGGAACCTACGATGTGGCGGTGCGGCTCTGCTATCCCTTCTGGGACAAAAACGGCATCTATGTGGCTCTGGACGGCAGCACAAAGCATTTCACGGAGAGCCGCCTGTGGTGGCCATACTGGCGGAGTACCTTCTGGACATCCCTTGCCAGCGGCGTTTCCCTCTCTGCCGGGACGCATACTATCACCATCTCGGTGGATGTCAAAGGCGTGCAGTTTTACGGTTTCCGTGTCTGCTCCAATTTTTCTGAGGAGCCCTCTGCCGGAGAAGCCACCTTTGCCCTTGCGCCCAGGAGCTTTAAGGACGTGGACGGCAACATGGCTGTGCCGGATAAGGGCTTCAAGCTGACTCTGGAGATGCTCCGCAGAAAGCCGGATTCGGCGCTCGTCTGGTACGAGGACTTCCGGGACTACGGTGTGCTGGAGACGGACTACTGGACGGTGCGCTCCGGCTCGTGGGAGGTATGGCGTTCGGATGAATACTCGATGGAGCGTGTCTACTCCCAGCTTGAGGGTAAAGGAGAGCTTGCCTGGAACTATGACGGCTTTTCGGAGCTGCATCTTCGGGCAAGGCTGGCGTTCCCGGCAAATGGCAGCGGCAAGGCGGGTGTGTTCTGCGGCAGCCTGTTCTGCTGCTTAAACTACGATTCCCAGGCAGTGGAGCTATATAGCGGCTCCACTCTCCTTGGCAGCTACAGCCAGGAAATCACAAGAACCGCATCGGCGGATCTGAGGGACAGTCCCTCCATGTACACGGTGGAGATGCGTATCCGTGGGAACCGGGTGCGGGTGTATTCCGGCTCCTCCTATACCCTGCGCTTTACGGCAACGGTCAGTGGCTTTTCCGGGGGCTACGCCGGATACCGCTCGGACAACACGACCGTGTGTGAGCTTTTGCGTCTGGGGGACGCCTGGACGTATGAGCCGTATGAACGGTTTGATGTGGAAATGCCGGACGGCAGTTTCAAAAGCTACGGCAGGATCAGCCGTTCCAACTGTACCTGGGATGAGGAGTTCCAGGTGTTCACGCTGACCTCCGATGTGGAGGAATCCTCCACCCGGAGCGAGGACATCTCCCTGGACTACGACTTTTTCCACTCTGACCTTTTGGAGATATCCTGTGGCGGGAACTACACGGCGAAGGTCATACCAAAGGACATCAACATCTGGATATCCCGGCTGTTCCTCGGCGATGCGGACGGATTCTCCATCCTCTACTACCAGGACGTGGACTCCCTTGTCTACTGGGCGAACCAGGCGGCATACCGCTGGAAGCTCCGGGGAATGTGTATGTGGTCCTTGGGTCAGGAGGATATGCGATTATGGGAGTGGCTGCCGAAACAGATTTGACAATTTAATCTTTTGGGAATCAGCGACTGCTTTTCGAAGCGGCCGCTTTTTTCATACACAAAACCAAGAGAAACGGAGGTTACCAACATGAAGGAATTTTGGAATGTGATTCAGATGGTGTTCACCGCTGTGGGAGGGTGGCTTGGCTACTTCCTTGGCGGCAACGATGGGCTGCTCATCGCCCTGGTGGTGTTTGCGGTGGCGGACTACATCACGGGTGTAATGTGCGCCGTATCTGACAAGAAACTCAACAGCCAGGTGGGATTCAAAGGAATCTGCCGGAAGGTACTGATTTTCCTGCTGGTGGGGATTGCCCACATTCTGGATGTGCAGGTCATCGGTACGGGTTCCGTGCTTCGCACGGCGGTGATTTTCTTCTATCTGTCCAACGAGGGTGTGAGTATCATCGAGAACGCCGCACACCTTGGACTGCCCATCCCGGAAAAGCTGAAGGCGGTATTGGAGCAGCTCCATGACAGAGCAGAAAATGAGAAGGAGGACGAATGATCATGGCTTACACAAACAGTTCACTGGTATCTTATACGAAGCTCAGCCCCAACCACTCCGGGCAGAGGACGCACTCCATCGACCGCATCACACCCCACTGTGTGGTGGGGCAATGCTCGGTGGAGACGCTGGGCAGTATCTTCCTGCCCACGTCCAGACAGGCAAGCTGCAACTACGGCATCGGCGTGGACGGTAGGGTCGGAATGTATGTGGAGGAGAAAAACCGCTCCTGGTGTTCTTCTTCCAGTTCCAACGATCAGCGGGCCGTCACCATCGAGTGTGCGTCCGATACCACAGAGCCGTATGCCTTTAAGGATGTGGTCTACCAGAAGCTGATCACTCTTTGCGTGGATATCTGCAAGAGAAACGGCAAGAAGAAGCTCCTGTGGTTTGGCGATAAGGACAAGACGCTCTCATATGAGCCGAAGTCCGATGAAATGGTGCTGACGGTGCATCGCTGGTTTGCCAACAAGTCCTGTCCCGGAAACTGGATGTATGCCAGGATGGGCGATCTGGCAGAAAAGGTCACGGCAGCTCTCGGTGGTGGTGCCAGTGGTACCGATGGTTCCGGGTCTGCACAGGGAACACAGGCCTCTGCTTTTTCCGGGCTTTCCGAGGCGGATGTTGTAAAGAGTGTAGGGGCATTGTTTACGGCGGATCAGAAGAAAACGGGCATCCTCGCATCGGTTTCGATGGCGCAGTTCATACTCGAATCTGGCTACGGCAAGAGTGAACTGGCGCAGAACGCCAATAACGTGTTCGACATGAAATGCTCCCTCTCCGGCAATACCTGGAGCGGCTCGACCTGGGACGGCAAAAGTAAGTACACCAAGCAGACGAAGGAGCAGAACGCTGACGGCAGTTATGAAACTGTTACGGCAGATTTCAGAAAGTACCCTTGTGTGGAGGACTCCATCACCGACCACAGTGCATATCTCATTGGGGCGAAGAACGGAAACAAACTCCGATATGACGGTCTGAAGGGCTGCACCGACTACAAGAAAGCTGTGCAGATCATCAAGGACGGTGGTTATGCCACGAGCCTGACCTATGTGGAGAACCTTTGCTCCATCATCGAGCGGTGGAACCTCACGCAGTACGATGTGAAGGAGTCTGGGACGGCAATCGCCTGGTACCGTGTCCGTAAGACCTGGGCAGACTCCAAGTCGCAGAAAGGTGCGTTCAAGATTTTGGATAACGCCAAGAAATGCGCTGACGCAAATCCGGGATATAGTGTGTTTGATGTAAATGGTGTAAACATCTACACACCGAAAACAACAACTGCCGAGGTTCCGTTCCTTGTAAAAGTCAGCATTTCTGATCTGAACATCCGTAAAGGCCCTGGGACGGACTATGACAGGACTGGCAAGTTTACCGGCATCGGGGTGTTCACCATTGTTGAGGTGAAGTCCGGCAAAGGCTCCACGGCGGGCTGGGGACGGCTCAAATCCGGTGCGGGCTGGATAAGCCTTGATTACGCAGCCAAAATCAAATAACTTAACCTGCTGAAAGCCCACCCTACCATAACGGTTCGGTGGGCGTATTTTTTTCGGCCAAAACAGACTCCAATGTCCAGATGGGTCATTGAGGGAAACCTCAGAACGGAGGAACCACAATGACAAATCAGCAAAAAGAACAGATAACCGCCCTACGCTCACAGGGATATGGATATGCCACCATCGCCAAAGCTGTGGGATTGAAAAAAGATACCGTTGTCGCATTCTGTCGTAAAATTGGGCTGACCGGCACGAAGGCCGCAGACAACAGCCGCATTGAACTGGACGCCGGATTCTGCCTTCAATGCGGTGCATTGCTTACGCAGACTCCCGGCAGAAAGCGCGTCAAGTTCTGCTCGGATAACTGCCGTACCATCTGGTGGAATGCACACCCGGAAAAGGTCAACCGCAGGGCTGTATACCACTTCACCTGCGCTCACTGTGGGAAGCCCTTCACCGCCTACGGCAACGCAAAAAGGAAATACTGCTCTCACACCTGCTATATCGCAGACCGCTACAAAGGTGGTGGCGGGCATGAGTGAGGACAGATTCCGCTCTGAAATGAGCTACCTTGCCGCCATCTCCATCGCAAAGAATCTCCGTGAAAAGGGGCTTCTGAGCGAGGAGGAATATGCCGTAATTGATACAAATCTGAGGGCTGCGTTCTCTCCATCTTTGGGTACATTATTATCGGAAAATGACTTGATATAATCGGCTTTTAGAGTGATATATAGTGTCGGAAAGGAGTGATTTTCATGCGGATCGTAAATAAAATCGAAGCGAAAACACCGCAGATGCCGCGCCGCAAAAGGGTCGCTGCCTACGCGAGAGTCTCAATGGAGTCCGAGCGGCTGCAGCACTCCCTTTCGGCACAGGTCAGCTTTTACAGCAGTTTGATACAGAGCAATCCTGCCTGGGAGTATGTTGGCGTATACGCCGACAACGGGATAACCGGCACCAAAGCCGAAGCCCGCGAAGAGTTCAATCGGATGATTGCCGACTGCGAAGCCGGAAAAATCGACATTGTCCTGACAAAGAGCATTTCCCGCTTCGCGCGCAACACCGTTGATCTGTTAAATACGGTGCGCAGACTCAAAGAGCTGAGCGTTTCCGTGCAGTTTGAAAAGGAGCGCATCGACTCCCTCACCGAGGACGGCGAGTTGATGCTGACCCTCCTGGCGTCCTTCGCCCAGGAAGAAATACGCAGCCTATCGGACAACGTCAAATGGGGTACCAGGAAACGGTTTGAAAAAGGCATCCCCAACGGCCGATTTCAAATTTATGGCTACCGCTGGGAGGACGACCATCTGGTCATCCACGAGGAGGAGGCAAAGATCGTCCGGCTCATCTATGACAATTACCTGAATGGCTTATCTGCGGAAACCACAGAAAAGCAGCTTGCCGAGATGGGTGTGAAATCCTACAAGGGACAGCACTTTGGTAATTCCTCCATCCGGCAGATTCTCGGCAACATCACTTATACGGGCAACCTTCTATTCCAAAAGGAATATGTGGCGGACCCCATCAGCAAAAAAAGCAAAATCAACCGTGGAGAGCTGCCGCAGTATTTCGTGGAGAACACGCACGAGGCCATCATCCCGATGGAGGTTTATCAGGCGGTGCAAGCCGAAAAAGCGCGCCGCCGGGAGCTTGGCGCATTGGCAAACTGGAGCATCAATACCTCCTGCTTTACCAGCAAGATTAAGTGCGGTCGGTGCGGAAAGAGTTATCAGCGCTCCAACCGCAAGGGACGGAAAGACCCAGACGCCAACTACACCATCTGGATTTGCGGAACCCGAAGAAAGACCGGGAATGCCCAATGCCAAAACAAGGATATCCCGGAGCAGATGCTCAAGGAAGCCTGCGCTGAGGTCATGGGGCTGGATAAGTTTGACGAGATCATCTTTTCAGAGCAGGTAGACCGCATTGAGATTCCTGCTCCGAATGAGATGGTCTTCTATTTTAAGGACGGCCGCATCGTGCCGCGCCACTGGGAATCCACCATGCGGAAGGACTGCTGGACAGATGAGCGCAGAGCCGCCAAAGGCCGATATGTTCAGGAGCATCAGCTTGGCCCCAACAGTTCCTGCTTCACCAGCCGCATTCGCTGCGACAGCTGTGGTGAGAACTACCGCAGGCAGCGGTCACGGCACAAAGACGGCAGTTTTGATTCCGTATGGCGGTGTGCGTCCAGCGGAAAATGCCAAAGCCCCAGTATCAAGGAAGAGGTCCTCAAAAAGCTGTGTGCTGAGGCTATGGGGCTGGAGTCATTTGACGAGATGGCTTTCCGTGAGCAGATCGCCTGCATTCACATCATGGCTCCATTCCAGCTTTCCATCCGCTTCTTTGACGGTCACGTCTTTGAAGCGGGATGGGAAAACAAACGGAAGATGCCCGGGCACACAGAGCAGCGCAAGCAGCATATGCGGGAAGTAATGATACAGAGATGGAGGGAAAAGCGTGGCGAAAGTAACGACGATACCGGCAACGATAAGCCGATTCACGGCAACGCCGATCAATGAAAAGAAAAAGCGCCGCACCGCCGCCTACGCCCGTGTTTCCACGGACAGCGAGGAGCAGCTCACCAGCTACAGCGCCCAGGTGGACTATTACACCAACTATATCAAAAGCCGGGACGATTGGGAGTTTGTTTCCGTGTATACGGACGAAGGCATAACAGGCACGAATACCAAGCACCGCGAGGGCTTCAAACGCATGGTGGCGGATGCGCTGGCGGGAAAGATAGACCTCATCGTCACCAAGAGCGTGAGCCGTTTTGCCCGCAATACGGTGGACAGCTTGACCACGGTGCGCCAGCTCAAGGAAAAAGGCGTGGAGATTTATTTCGAGAAGGAAAATATCTGGACCCTGGACAGCAAGGGCGAACTGCTTATCACCATTATGTCCTCACTGGCGCAGGAGGAAAGCCGGAGCATTTCGGAGAACTGCACCTGGGGACAGAGAAAACGTTTTGCAGACGGAAAGGTCACCGTGCCCTTCAAGCGGTTCCTCGGCTACGACCGGGGGCCTGACGGCAATCTGGTTCTGAATAAGGACGAGGCAGTCATCATCCGCCGCATTTACAGTATGTTCCTGCAGGGCATGACGCCGCATGGCATTGCCGCCAGACTGACCGCCGACGGCATCAAATCGCCGGGCGGCAAGGACAAATGGAACGCAGGAGCAGTTCGCAGCATCCTCACCAACGAGAAGTACAAAGGTGATGCCCTCCTGCAAAAAAGCTACACGGTGGATTTCCTCACCAAAAAGAAAAAGGTCAACGAGGGTGAAATTCCGCAGTACTATGTGGAGGGCAACCACGAAGCCATCATCCAGCCGGAGGTGTTTGAACTGGTACAGCAGGAACTGGAGCGCAGAAAAAGCAGCCGTGGTCGGCATAGCGGCGTCCATCTTTTCTCCGGCAAGATACGCTGCGGACAATGCGGCGAGTGGTACGGCTCGAAGGTCTGGCATTCCAACAGCAAATACCGTCGGGTAATCTGGCAATGCAATCACAAGTATGACGGCGAGGAAAAATGCTCCACTCCGCACTTGACAGAGGATGAGATCAAAGCGATGTTTGTCTCCGCGGCAAACAAGCTGATAGGAAAAAAGGCTTCAATCATCTCGCCGCTCCGGGCTTCGCTGGATGTTGCTTTCGACATCTCCGCACTGGAAGCCGAAACTGCGGAACTGCAGGATGAGATCATGGTAGTCTCAGACCTTATCGAAAAATGCATCTACGAAAACGCTCATGTGGCGCTCGACCAGACGGAGTACCAAAAACGCTATGACAGCCTCACCGCCCGTTTCGATACTGCAAAGGCACGGCTGGAGGAAATCGAAGCCGCCATTGCCGACAAGAAATCCAGACGGGCGGCAATCGAAGCCTTTTTGGACACGCTGGCGCAGGCTGACCTGATGGAGAAATTTGACCCCGCCCTCTGGTGCGGACTGGTGGATTTCGTAACCGTCTACGACAGGAACGATGTGCGGTTCACCTTTAAGGATGGGCGGGAAGTTAAAGCCTAACGAAAAGATACTCCTCACTACCATTACGGCGGTGAGGAGTTTTTCGTTAATAGGTTCTGAATTTGTATCTGTGAGTCAATGCCCGTTCAATCATTGTGATGTCTTCTACACCAAACTCTTTTTTAGTCATCTGGACAGAGGATAGGAACTCTTTGTTTTTTCGTAGAGACTTGGCAAGGAGTTTCTTATCCTTCTCATCGAGGGGAATCGTAAACAGCAGGTTCGCCATAGAAATAACTATATTTCTGTGATCCTTGAAATATTTTCTGAATGTCTCGGTTTCGACCGCACACACTTTGTCGAAATCCTGCTCGGAGAACTTTGGCTGAAGACCCAAAATAGGATTGACGAGTAGCTTTGTAGCGGCTTCCATGAGATTTACATATGCACCCAATTCGTACTGCTGTTCTTCGGTCATTTGGCTGTAATCCGTACCAAAGGTTTCGATTTTGATAACCGCCTCTTCCAGTTTCCCGGTTTCATCGATGATCCTCTTGATGCGTTCACTCAGTTCGACAATCGCAAGTTCATAGGACTTGACATCTCTGTTGCTGATGAGGGTGTATACATTCTCCAATCTTTCCTTATCGCCTTTGGTTTTGAAGAACATCAGACCACTTGCAATAATTGACAGACCGGCAATCGTCCAGCCGATAGGACCGGCAAGTGCCAGGAAAGCACTTCCGGCAGCCATTCCGCCACCGCCAGCTGCCAAAGCACCGCCACCCAACCAGGCTAAGGCGGCATTAGTAGCAGCCGCACCACTCAAAGCAGAAATGGCTGTTCCTGTAGATGCAACACCGAAAGTTGTCGCAACGCCCATAGCCACGGTGGGACCAAGGGTAACAACAGCAACTCCGGCACCGACTCCTGCGGCTCCCTGTCCAGCAGCTTTAACTTCGGCCTTTTTATACTCCAGTTCGATTTTCTCTGCTTGTTGCTTCCAGTTCACCCTGATTGCCTTGAGGTTTTCGTATTTTAATCTGTTTTCTTCAGGCACATTCCGAATGCGATCAAACAATGCCTGAATTGCAGTCAACGAAGCATAGAGGTCACCTGTATGCTGACCTAATTCATTTATTTTCTGATTTGTCTTCTTCGAAGCAGACTCAGCCTTCTGCTGTGCTAATTGAAGTTTTGACAGCTTTTTAGCCATATCATTTTCCTCCAAAGTATCTGTCAATGTCCGCTTTGCTTTTCAGCACCCGGTTTGCGGGAACATTGCGTAATTCTGCTAATTGTGCTGATTTTCCGAATGCCTCAATATATGCACCGCTTTTTTTGAAATCGGCAACGAATGTCAGCAGACGGGCATCATCATATTTCACAGACAGAATCTTTAGCCCCTCTATGTAGTTCTCAACGATTGTGATTTCCTTGGCTGCGAAATCAGCCTCTCTCTTTGCATGGCCATAAGAAATAGCACGTTTTGTTTCACCGTACAACGAAATGGCAAACCGACCGACACCAACAACATTGAGACGCAGAACAAATTCAACCACATTGAAAGTTCCACCCCCGCTTACAAGTGCTCTGCCTACAGCATCTCCTGCATCAACCAGGCAGAACGTCCCGTGTGCGACAGTCAGCATTCGTTTTACTGTAGGATTAGAGAACGGCTCGCATTTCTTCCACATCAGTTTGAAAGAACGCTCTACTTTAGGTGTCTCTGTGAAATATCTATACAGACGCCTGACTGCATAGATAAGGCGTACAAGTAGCTCATTCAAAAACACAGGGATAGCCTGGGCTGTCTGAAAACGAGTATCATAGCCCTTCTCGAATATCTCCAATGCCAATTCGTTCATGGCCTTGTCCGTATCGGTAACGCTTAACCCTAATTTCGCTTTTATTGCGATTATGTCATTCGTCCAGGTCCAAAGAGGTGAAGGAATGCCCATGCCACGATTCCCAGCTTTGGCACTGGAATTAGAACCAGATACATCCGACATGAGGTGTCCGAACCAGTTCACAAAACCACAAAATAATTTGCTTGGGATGTTACCGCCTTGCAACTCCCATTTATCATCTGCTTGCTGCAAAGAAATAAGCTGTCCATCCGATATAAAATGAGATGTGTTAGAAAACTGATCCAATATCGAAAAGAACAGACCCAACAAACTGGGATTATGAGCAAGTGACTTGAAATGATGATTCTTGGCGTTCATACCAAAGACGGCGCGTCCGGCATCGCCAAGACCCGTCTGATCATACGGGACTTTGAACTCTTTTTCCAAGAACCGAAGTGCTGAATCGAGACTGTCAAATTCCTTCTTGTCCGGGTGGCATAGCTTTGCGAAATCCATTGTCCTGTTGGCAAACCATTTATCGGTAATATCCCCAATAGGTGATTCACCGGGTTTTCCCACAAGGAATATATCGATAACCCCACATAAGGCACCGGAACTTGCAGCCAAAATATAATCCAATTTATCGCACTGCGGTTTGAGTTCCTTGATGGATTCAACCGTTTCGTTTAGTACAACCAGTTCTGCTTCTGCTTGCGCCAGAGCGTCATCGATAGAGGTGGCAAAGTCAAATCCGTCATCATCTATGCTCAAATCAAGATAAATATCCTTTTTGGCCAATGCATTGCTCATGTTGATATGCTCCTTTCCTGGTTACTTCACTACGGTAAATTATACTGCATAAATATGAAAAAGACTACTATGCGTTTTTCATCCGTCCCAGTACCTCAAGAAAATGCCGACCGATGGCTTCTGGGTCACAATTATTGGCTTCGCAGATGAACCGCAGTCCATCCGGGGTCAGCAACCGACCGTTGCTTCTGTCACGGCAGAGTTGTTCGTAATCGGCAATCTGCTTCTGGGTGAGTGCCTTTTTCATAATCGTCCTCCATATAAAAACAACCGGGCAGTCCCGGCTTTCCGTTTACACCGCAAGAGCAGTTTTTACACCGCAAAGGCGCACTTTTTAATTATTCCTGCCCGTTGTATCAAATACGCTAAGATTATTTCATAGAACGGAACTTCTTTCACAATGACATCCTCTTTCAGCACCCTGTTACTGGTGGGGAGCACCTGTTCCGCAAATGTCTTGGGAATAATTTTATACTCCCCCTCATAATCATCGTACTCTTTGGTAACAGACACTTTCCCCGATAACCCACCAGCACACGACAATATCCCAGACAAAGAAACCTCGGCAACTATGGAACCAGATAAAGTTTCCAATGCGTTGATGCTCCCCATGTCAGTCCACCTCTTCCGTTATTTTCATGCTCCCCTTGGTGATGAACGTGTCCACTTCCCCGGTAACTTTGGTAAGTTGAATATCATAAACGTACTTTCCAAACATCAAAGTCTTGGTATCCCCTGGTTCAAGTATCAGCTTCATTGTGTCGATAGGAATATCTTTCACTAAAAGAGGTTCTTCTTCCTCGTATGACCTCTTCATGGCAAACCGTATGGAATCTCCTTCAACCGGGAGATATTGGGCCCCGTCCGACTGTGTGATCGAAATGAGAGCCATAAAGGTATCGCCTCTGGTGAGGGTGATGGTAGTGCCCTGGACGCTATAGCTCATCTCTATCCCTCTCTTCCAAAATATAATTTGTTGCCGCGCCGATGACACAAGCCTCGATCATTACAAAAAGCAATAAGCGCTAGCCCTCCGTACTCAAACAGAATGACCAGCGCTATAGCCAAAACCACTATGAAAGTCAGACACAGCAACAAAACTGACAGGCAGCCCCTCGTCACTTGCTCTCTGTCTTGTTGTATTGTGCGGCACTGATTCCCAGAATCACTCCCAGAAACGTATCCACCGCAGTGATTGTTCCCACTACCTGTTCCCCGTAGGGCAGCCCCCAGATTCCCGCCAGGGCAAAATATAAGGTCCCCGCCGCCGGAAGGAGATACTGGGCGATCCATTTCAAAGTGTCGTAGGTCTTGTTACTCATCTTCATGATTTGCTTCCTCCTTGTATTGTGAGTTGTGTATAGGTAATTTGTTCACCTCGTTCATGATACGCTTGGCGGAGCCGTTGCCGCCCATTTTCTCATACGGCTTATAGAGATACTCATAGAGATTTTCGTATTCGTCGGAAGTAATCCACCCCCGGTCGATATACGATATCCCCAGATACATAATTCGGTCATGGCCAAGGCCTATAAGCATCTCTGTCTTTACGTCTTTTTTCTCTGCTCTTTTGGCGATATAAGCCCACAGCCCAGAAGACGCAAGAACTGAGCTAAAAACTGTCAGCAGTATCTGCATCCAGCCATCCATTTACATAACCTCCTTCAGTTTTTTGTGGAAACTTATCAGTCACAACCATCTTTTTACTGACAATCGTAATAGCCTTGTCAAATAGTTCTTCGTATAGGCCGATCAAGTTTTGCCGCTGCTGCCTCGACAACAATTTATAAAAGCTGCCCATCCAGCTGCGGAACATATTCTCCACATGCTCATACAGGATTTCCCCGTTCTGGACTTTGACAGCCAGTTTTTTGAGTTTCCTCCTCATCGTGGTAACACGAGTTGGATTAATCCGCTTAATGATTTTGCCGTCTTTCGTAAGGCTGTAGCGGATCTGTAAATATTTATAGGTGCTCGAAATCTTCACAATCCGGGTCTTTTTCATGTTAATATGAATGCCAAGCTCTTTCGCTATCACACAAATGTTTTTCAGTAAATCCTGCAATTCTTCCTTGCTCGGATTCATGACGTACCAGTCATCCATATACCGCCCGTAAAACTTATGCTGCCTAACGTACTTTACATAATTGTCGATACGGTACGGATAATAGATACCGATAATCTGAGACAGCTGATCACCAATATTGACAGACTTATACATCCATTTCTCGCCCGTCAGCAAGCTCTTTGGAATCTCCCGATAGTCAAGCTTATTAAACGTATCTTCCATGCAGGACGCATATTCCCCATCCGACATATAAGAAACGTCAATCTTGAATCCATCAAATATAAGAGTGAGCAGCCAGTCAATGAATTCATCATCATCAAACAGCTTCAGCAGCTCCCTCTTTGCTATCTCGTGTATGATATTGTCATAAAACTTGGAAAAATCCCCGAAAAGTATCCATCCCTCATTACCATGTAACTTGTAGTAACGGCGGAGATGAACCTCGAAACGATCCCTTTGATGCGAAATGCCCCTTCCCTTGATGGAAGCGCCGTTGTCATAAATGATATGCTTACGGATTTCCGGGAGAAAAACTTCATCGCATAAGACGTGCCGTACAATCCGGTCACGGATACAGATGCTCGTAATAGGCCTGACCCGGCCTCTTTCGGACAGCGAGAACTCCTCAGCCGGTCCATTTTGAAGTGTACGGTTGAGAAGGTCATCCTGTATGGCAATAAGATACCGCAGGAAGTTTATCATGAACTTCTGGGTAGTCTCCTTCCATTTGCTGCCCTTAATCGAGGCCTTGTAAGCCTTATACAAGTTGTTAGCGTCACAGACTATCTCCTCATACGTCATAAGATTATTCACCGTTATAGCAATACTTACCGTAGTAAATTGCGTCCGGCTTTGCCATTTATCCCGCGCTGCCGACAGGCAGGGTGTGGGAAAGGACAACATCTCCTTCTCTGTTGGTTAGGCAGAGAATCCGGACGAACCCCGTTAGAGTTCGACGCGTTGTTGTAGTTCGTATTGCCATTGTTGTTCACATTAGCGAAATTCGTCCCAGAAACGACGCAAAATTAGATGTTACCCTGCTGCACGTATGACTTGATTTTGTTGTCCCGCTGACGCCACTTCTTTATCAAACCGATTTCTCGGTCGATAGCTTTTACATACCTGCCATAAACATTCAGGTCCACCTCAAAGGTCTCCACAACACGCTGCAGTTCCTTGATAATCTGCTCGCAGTTTACGATGGCTGAGGACTGGTAGTCCCTCCGCGTTTCGTATTCCCTCATGGTAGTCGGATAGATGCTGTTGGCCGCCCTGACATTATTGGTCATAAGCGTTGCCAGATGATCGATTTCCTTCTTATGGGTCAACATCAGATAACGGTATTTTCCGAAATCCTCCGTATTGTCCTTTCCATAAGCATAACGGAGCTGGACGAAATGCTCTAGGTCTTTCACCCCAAAGTTTCTCTGCATGAACTCCCGCAGCATGTTGTGTAATTCCGTAGAGTACGTGATGGGCTCGAACTTTGACTCTGTCCGGTCACTTACCAGGACACTCATCAATACTCCTTGCCGACGATTTCCTGGAATTCAGCCTCGGTAATCCAGCCCATCTTTACGGCGTTACGGACGCGGGTCTCCTCCCACATCTTCATATCGTAGTAGCGCTTTACTTTCTGGTAATTCTTGCTATGTTCCATGGTGCTCCTCCTTCTTTTAATCTTCTTTCTCTTAGATCTCCACGCCCGCCATCATTGCGACATACTCGATATCCGACTGCATTTTGATCTGTTTCAGTTCTGCGGCAGTCAAGTCCCGGAGAACGAACCAATATTCATCCCCAACGGGAGTAATCTGCACCAGTTCCATATTCTCATGAAACTCGTCAGTTTCGCCGTCATTGATGATGACTGTGGAACCGTTGCCGTCAAAAATTGTTTCTGAAATGGGCGCATCGGAAATGAAATTGTTTCCGTTGAGCCGCAGGTTCCTGATCTCTGTTCCGTCAGCAAGGGTTATCTTATAGATTTTCTCATCCATTTCTATCGTTCCTTTCTTTTTTAACATACTTTTTAGTCACCTACATACGGTTTCAGCCGGGGGCACAAGGCCCCCAAATCGCCTAACCAACAACACCGAAGACCGGACGAACCCCGTCAGAGTACGACGCGATGCCGCAGTCCGTATCGCCATAGCCGTTCACACGAGCGAAAACCGTCCCAGAAACGACGTCTCTCAGCCAATACCAATACCTGCCCGGATTGATGTATCTCGGATGCGCAGCCATGAGCGCAAGCTGGGTCTTGTCGATTGTGTAACGGTTCGGCACGAAAGATCCGTCTCCTGCCGGAGTAAACACGAGGCTGCCATACATCATGATCTCATTAGGCAGTTCAACTTTGGAATCGTACCAAGCGCCTGCGGACGGATAGCCATTGCTCACGGCATTCGTCAGATACTCGCGATGCTTCAAAATTGCGGTCTCGCCAAACGCGGCATATACCAGGGTCTTGGCATTTTCCAGATTCTCCGTGTACATCTTAGAACCTACATAGCCGCCAGTCGTGATGTTCGTCTCGTTCATCTTCGCTGTGTACAGCTGGGAATCGGGCATAACTACCAGATGGTGAGTGGTGCAAGCCGTATCGCCGCTATTCCACCAGTAATCCATGTCCACAATTCTCCAGACTCTTCCGCCGATCTCCCAATAATCGCCCAGAAAGAATCCCTTGAATGTGCCGTTGGCAATGTTGGTCTTCTGTTCGGAAGTCAGAGCTGCTCCCAGATTCTTGCCGCGGAACGTGTTCTTACGAACCTCCAAAGGGGCGCAGGCATCCAGAATAGCCCACAGAGCGTCATCCACTGTGATTCCCTTGTTTCCTGCGGATGTGTTGATCATAAGCTTGTCTGTCTTAGCGACTGCCGTAGACTGAGTCAGATCGGCTACATTCATCACTGTTAAGTAGTCCAAGGCGTTGCCTGCCTCGGCCAGAGCTTTCAGCAAGTCCTTTGCCAAAATTGTCTTTGTGCCGCCAGCGCCGTCTACCAAAAGAACGTTATTCGTCGACAGAGTTGATACTAAAGCATAATCCGTAATTTTCATGTTTTGTTACCTCCTAATGGTTTTAATTTTTTACAAATACAGCCCGAGAACGGATCGGATTATTTCCGCTATCAAGTATTTGTTCTGTGGAATAGCCCCGAGTGTCAAATTTTCGGTCATTGCTGTCCTTTACATTATCTCTCTCGGAGTCGAGGAGAACGTATCGCCCCTTGTTGCCGTTGTGGTTATCTCTTAACCAACTGTCGACCTGGAAGCTATCGGGAATACCTTCCAAGAATTTCGCCAGCAGCCCGTTGTATTCTCTGCTTTGCAACGGATCGCCGGCATTGTCCTGTACCGACTCTTTTTTTGAGTCCAAAATAGTTTGCAGATACACAAATGTATTGTCAAACATAATAGCCTCCTTTCATTACATAGCTAGCTTAGCTACTCCTGTGATGGATTCGCCAAAACTGTCGAGGAGGTCTTCGGTACGTTTCGTAATGGTTTCAACCTGCTCATATTCGCTGAACAGCCATGAGCCGCCATCGGAAATAGTCTGGTAGAAAGCGTGGTCGATAACCAAATTAAGAATGGTTTCCTGAAGTGCTTTTACCCGTGCATTGAGACTTGTCACCTCTTTATAAAGGTCTATGTCTTTTACAGCAACAAACTCCACAATTTTGGATTGGACATTCCTTTCTTCGGAATCCTGGAGATTCTGATTATCCGAATCTGTAACAAATTCAAAGATGGAATGATCATCCCTCAGATTCTCTTTAAATTCCGTGTAATCCGTCTCGAACTTTTCCTGATCTTCGACCGTAGCAAACTCGACAACCTTTGTCTTTACCTTATCCTGATCGTTATCAAGGATATCCCCGTTTTCCTCGGATGCATAATCGTAAATAGAATGGTCGGTGGCTAAATCAGACTTAAAAATTTCCAACTTGGCAATCCGTTTCTCCAAATCAGCCAACTTGGCGGCAAACGCCGAAACATCCGCGGAATCAAGAACGTCCCTTATCGAATCCCACCAGTTCATAAAATCTGTGTTCAGATTGCCTTTCCAAGTGTTGTAATCTGTCTGATTGGTATTTACGTATTCCTCAAACCAAGTCTGCCATAGGACTTTCCATTCCTCAGCAGTCCGCTCTATTTCACCGGAATGGGTATTGTAGAAATCTTCCCATTGCTTTTCCCAGTTAAGATAAGTCTGCTGAATCTCGGCGGTTTGTCCCGCATACCAGATACGCCACTGCTCTTTCCAAAAGGCGTTTGTTTTGTTCATATCAGTAGTTTCGTTCTCATAGAAGACCTGCCACTGATCCGCCCATTGTTTAACAAGGTCGTCAATACTCATCTTATCAAGCGGTGCCGTTACAAACGGACAGTCACTGGTTCCAACCTTATTTGTGATATCAGCAGTACGAATGGAAGTCACTCCTGCGGCAACTTTGATATAAGCTAACGGATACTGCCAACGGTTCTTCTCTTTAAGCAGCGCCGGCGGCTTAGCGTTCTTCGAGGTCGGCGTCCCTTTAACAATTTTGATTGTGTTGGTTCTTCCTTCTTCACGGGCGTCTACTTCCAAGACAACCGCATCAACACGGTCGAGAATCACTTCTGACTGCGATACCGTAAGCGGAAGAATCGAGTCGTTATAAGTCCAAGTGTGGTTAAACCAGGCACGGCCTGTTCCGACACTGATCATCATTCCGCTGTTCTGGCTTACCATCAGCCTGGAACCGACATGCTGGAATACGCCATCCTGGATAACGCCGTCAAAGATACTTCCGAACTGTATAGAGCTATAGCGTCTATCATGGTTTAACGAATCGTAAAAACCACTTGTCACCATATTCCGTTTCCCTCCTTTCGTTATTCTAATACTTGGAAAGTAGGATACATGCTATAGCCATTTGCATCCTGAACTCTCATTATTTCTGAAACTCGGACTTTGGATTCCATGCCATATTCATTTACAATCTGAACAAGATCGCCTTTGACAAAATCCTCGCCATATACAAAGGTCTTCCTTGCCTCGATTTCTCCAGTAAACGCCTTCATATAGGCATTTTCTGCCAGCTCTTCAGCACCACGCTGATCCAACAGAGCGTCCATCAGTTCATCAATCTCTTTCTGATCAGCCACAATTTTAGCCTGATACTCCGCTATCTTTTGCTTACAGATTGCAATATTAGCCTCATACGTGGCTTTGTTCGACTCATATGCTGATTTGGTTTTGTTGTACTCAGCCGTAGCGCTATTGTACTCTTTCGTTTCATCATCCAAAGTTTTCTGGTTGCTTTCTACGACATCTTCATACTTGGATATCATATCCTCGTAATCTTTTAGTTGAGACTCGTAATTAGGGAGCCCTTTTTCAATCTCCTCTTTCTTAGAGTCAACATCTTTCTTGGCATCTTCGTATTGCTTTTTTGCAGCTTCCTGGCTATCAATCGCCTCTTCATACTGAACGAGCTGAGTATATCTCATTGTCCGCTCATTGGTGATTTTGCTGTTGTAATTGCTAATCTTGTCGCTGCATCCGCTTATCAGATTGGCATAATTATCAGACTGAGCCTTATAACTGTTTCTTGATGCCAGCTGGGTTTTTTGAGCAGAGGTTAATGAATTCCCGTAATTGGTTATCTGGGTATTATAGTAGGAGATCCGCTGGTTAAGGATGGATATTCTGGCTTCGTAATCGGATTTGAAAGATATGTAGTCGGACTTCGTCTTATTATAATCCGTTGTAGTGGCATTAAACTCAGATGTCGCATCGGCCAACCCCCGTTCGTTTTCTTCCAACAATTCCCGCCATTCGTTCAGAGTCTCCAGGTCTTCATTCAGTTGATCCGAATACTCATCCGACTGGATGTCTCTTGCATCGGTGTAAAGTTCCTTTCTGGATAAGCCAGTCCCTCCACCGACGATTCTTTTCTTTCTCGCACCGCCCTCTCCCTCTCCCGCCACCAGTACAACATTCTTCAAAGTCTTTCCAGATTCCAAATAGTCGCTGTTTACGATGTTCTCGTATTTTGGTGAAAATATAACATAAGGATTGTCCTCCTGTTCGTAGGACCGATCCTGCCCGTGAATAAGGCAGAACTCGAAATGGCCGTCTGTCGTCATGGATACATCAAACCCGAGCTGATATGTGTCACAGATTTTAAGGACAATATCATAGAGATTATCACCTGTATACTGAGCTCTGTGAGTCAGATTTATAATGTAAGGGTCTTTCGACTCTACAAACCTGAATTCCGGAACCTTTCTGTCAGGCAGCTTCGGGTTGATGATAGCGTCGTCCAAAAGTTTCTTAACCCCCGTTTGAATCTTTCCTCTTATGGATGTCTGTTCCCACACGATTCTCCGCTCAAGCAAAGATTCGAGACCTCTTCCTGAAACGATCAAATGGCTTCCTGTTTCGGTATTAGTTGAGATCTCGATATCTTCTATAACCATTGCAGACGCAGATTCTTTCAGCCAAACATAGCAATCGAGTTTAGCCTCCATTTTCTCCTGGATCGTGGCAATGATGCCCATCATGGCGTCGCTGACCGGCGTATAAAACTCGAAGTTTCCATACCCATTGTACCGTTCAGTCCATATAAAGGATTCAAAGACGTCGATGTTGTACAAACTTCTGAACTCATTATCGATGATAAATAGTTCCATCTTCAAACCCCCTCATAGATGATTCTGTTCTCGATTTTAAACTGAAGATTCTCAGCCCCCTCGTCTGCCGTATAGGCGAATATATTATCGCCCTTTGTAAGCTGGAACCAGTCGGATTCTTTATCCAAAGCATTCAGGATATTGGTATAAATACCTCCCCTGAGCAGGCTTATATATTTATTACCTCTGACCGTTGAGATGATGATATCATCACCAGCGATAATTCCAGATCCAGTTAAAGCCGCTATTTTGCTGTTGTAAATCTTCATCACTTCACGAGTTCCAGTATTGTAGATCGTTATATTACCGGCGTCGCCGATTGCATGAATGGTTATGGTTACACCGATTTCGGAATCGCCGTCGTAGTAAATGGTCTTCTCAGTCTCGTTTTCAATCGAACCGAACTCCAAAAGCGGCTCGGTCAAAGACTCATTTGAAAATACAAATTCAAACAGCGGCTCAATTCCAAAAAACACAGTTACATTTGTTCCATTCTCCCCCGCAGAATAAAGATAAGGGTCCGAACAAATCAATGATATCTGGTTCGATTCCTCTTTACTGAATATGTCAGGCTCATTTGTTTCGACAACGCCGTCCGTTTCGACAATCCTGTTATCAGTTTCAATAAGAAACTTCAAATTTTTCTTGATAGGAAAGTATTTGTAGGTGTTATGCCTCGCGTCTTCAATGGTTGGGGCAAACGTAAAGAACATATGAATCGTAATGTTCCTTTTTTCTACCCTTGCCGAATTGAACAAAGATCCGTCCATCGTTGCCAAATCTGTCATATTCACGTTGGCCTTTGGAGGGCCAAGACCAGTTATGCTGGAAATTATCATCCCATGCTCGGGATCATCTTCCGCTAAAGTGATCTTGACCGACTCCCCAAGGTAATTTGTAATGGTTACTGATTTTATCACGTAGGGTTCACCGCCTTTCTGAACGCAGAAAACTGATTGTTCGTCTGCCGATAAATTTCAGACCTCGACAGTGACTTAGGTGAATAGTTGTTCTGCACGAAACTAAAAGTATTCGGTGCAGGCTGTTGATAGTTGCTAGGATTTTCAATGCTGGGCGACGATTCTGCTTTCCTGCTTCTCGATGCCTCCATTGCCTTGTTATACGAGACAGACATATCCAACCCTTTAGAGAACAAGGAATTGATTTTTCCGACTCCATTTTGAACATTGGACAGATCCAGAACCGGTCTTATTGTCGGGTCGGCATCCATTTCTCCGTTTACGATATCGGATACATGCGCAATCGCCGATTTCATGGAATCGATAGCCTCCCTGCCCATAGACGTCCCGGCATCACCGATACGCCCAAGATAAGCACGGATGCCGTTCACCATTCCCAGATCCACATTCTCACCAATCTTAAAGAATACTTTCGATGGAGAATGCTCATCAAGTTCTTTTTTCGCAGCGGCAACCGCTTTCTTTGCCGCATCAATCGCCGCGTCCGCAATTTCGTCAATCTTGCTTCTGATTCCATCTGCTAATCCCTGAGCAGCATTTGCGCCAACCGGTCTAAGGTCGCCACTTGTCAGATTGTTACTAAAGGCGTTCTTGACAGCCGTACACACATCTTTTGCCGCATCAACTGCAGTGCTCTGCTTGCTACTAATCCCGTTCGCCAGCGCCTGAACAATATTCTGCCCAATCGTGTTGAACGTGCTGTTCGGTAACTCAGCTTTGAACTTGGAAACCAGCGCTGTGCAAAGATTCCTTGCCGTTGTAAGAAGCGACGATTTTTTCGCATTCATACCGTTAATTAAAGCCTGGATTATGTTCTGTCCAATCGTATTGAACGTGTTACTCGGCAGAGAAGTCCTGAACTGTTGTATCAAAGAGGTACAAAGGTTTCTTGCCGTACTCAACAACAGTCCCCTCTTTGAGGTCATTCCATTGATGATTCCTTGGATTACGTTCTGCCCAATCGTGTTGAACGTGTTGCTCGGTAAGCCCGTCCTGAACTGTTGTATCAATGCCGTACAGTGATTCTTGGCCGTGCTCAGTAGCAGTGCCCTCTTTGCGCTCATGCCGTTGATAAGCGGCTGCATGACATTATTCTGTCCAATCGTGTTGAACGTGTTGCTTGGTAAGCCCGTTTGCATCGTCTGAACCAACGCCTGGCATACTGCAGAAGCAGTCAGCAATATCACCGCTTTTTTGGAAGCAATTCCATCGGTAACGCCTGTTCCCAGACTCTGCCCTGCCGTAGTTCCAGCCGAAGTCAAAGTTCCTGTCTGGGACTGCATCGTGGATATAACGGTGTCAAGCATATCTGTAACGCTCTTCTGTACTTTTGCATTGGCATCTGTAAATGCCTGAATGAATCCATCGATACCGTTGTTCCCCATAGTAGTCAGGTCTTTTGCAAATCTGGTCAACCCTGAAGTGTCTACGCTTGTTATGCCATTCGCTAAATCCACCAGCGCATGAAGCTCGGCAATCACGCTGTCAAGCAGCGAGGTATTGATGCCGGAAATAGAATTATAATAACCGGCAAATGACTGCCCAAACTTCTCTAGGCTCTGTCCAAACTTCCCAATATCGTTGTCACCTGTAAACCAGCTTACGAGACCGCCTGTATTCGGCAGATTGTTCGCCAGTTCGCTAAGCGCTTTCGCCGCATTGGCGGATGCCGTGACCACTGTCGGCTGTACACCCGCCACATCCTGAGCATACTTGGCTATGTGCGGACCGAATTTCTCCAGCTCCTCGCCGAACTCTGAAAGAGTATTGTCGCCCATAATCAATGCAGCTAAGCCGCCGGAATTAGGCAAAGTTGCCGCCATATCTGATAACACCTGCGCGGCTTGAGCGGATGCTTTCACTGCAGCTGGATTGACTCCATTCACATCTTTCGCATACTTCGAGATATGAGGGCCGAATTTCTCCAGCTCTTCACCAAACGCAGAAAGCGTATTATCGCCCATAATTTTAGCGGCCAACCCTCCCGCATTTGGAAGTGTCGCCGCCATGTCGGCCAGTAATTGAGCCGCTTCCGCAGATGCTTTTACTGCCCCCGCATCAAGCCCTCTTACCTGATCCCCGTATTTCTTGATGTGGGGACCGAATTTCTCCAGCTCTGCCCCAAAATCAGACAGATTATTCTCTCCAAATATCTTGCCGGCAAGCCCTCCGCTGTTAGGCAGTTTCGATGCCATCTCAGCCAGAGCAAGCGCCGCATTAGAAGAAGCGGTTATCACTTCCGGATTGATGCCGGCAATCTCATCGGAATATTTCTTGAAATATGGCCCGAATTCCGCCAGTTCCTCGCCAAACTTCACAAGGCTGGTTCCTCCAGTAAACCATTTGGTCAGCCCGTCCAAAATATTTGCTGCTGTCAAAAGCAGAATCGTCTGCGCAAGAGCATTGACGCCCTGCAGCATGGCCGGATCGATCTTTTTTGCTCCTTCAATGAATCCCTGGGCATTAGACATAAAATCAGTCAAGTCCTGACCAATCTGTGGAAACTGTGCCGAGATGCCGCCTAAAAATCCTCCGACAATACCCCCGACAAATTTCCCAATAGCCGTACCTACGCCCTGTAATAAATCCCCTCCTTCTCCAATCAGCCACTTCAGGCCCGGAAGCTGCGCCAATGCACCGACGGCAGCGAGAACCAGAGCCATCTCAGCTATTACCACTCCCATGCCAAGGACACCCGCCATAGCCCCGGGTATCAGCCCCGCAACGGCAGAAAGCGCAAGCATAATAGCCGAAAGTAAGCCGATACCAACGATGCCTTCTAAAAGAACGTTGGTGTCAATCCCTTTCAAGGCATCCACAACACCCTTAAAGAACGCACCAATCAGGTTCACAGCTGCTTTAATCAATTCTGGAAGTCTCGCCGCAATCGCGTTGATGACCCCAATCAGGAAGTCCATCAGGTAAGTCACTATGTTAGGTCCATGCTCCGCTAAGGATTTCAGTACCTCCTCGATCAATGTAAGTACGCCCTCCGCAATCGGTGGAGCGCATTCGACTATCACATCCACTATCGCAAGAACAATCGCTTTCACCGCCCCGGCAATAGCCGTAGCACTGTTTGCAATAATCCCGAGCACGCCGACAATCAGAATTTCTAAGGCGGCCACTAACGCCGTTACACCAGCCACACCGGAAACAGCCAGGGAAGCCAGCCCTGCTGAGAATGCCAATATTCCAACGCCGCAAGCTGCGACCGCTACGCCAAGCAATGCTAACGCCCCGGATAAACCGAGAATTGCAGGGACCATAGGTCCGAGCACTGCCCCGGCAATACCTAAAACCGTAAATGCCCCGGCCAGAGCCAGTAGCCCTTTTCCAATTTCCGCCAAGCTCATTGAGCCAAGGGATTTCAATACCGGAGTGAAGACAGCCAGTGCCGCCGACATAACCAGCATTGCCGATGCTCCTCCGAGGGTTCCTTTCATAGCATTGAGCGCTACTGCCAAAATCGTCATGGACCCGGCCAGGACGACCATGCCTTTTCCAATTTCTTCCCATTTCATCCCACCGGCATCCTGAATAACACCGCCGATGATTTTAAGCGCCGCTGCGACTTCGACCAGTCCAAGCCCAATACCGACCATGTTCTTAGGCATAAGGTTTACAGCCACCGCTACAGCAGTCAAAGCACCGCCGATGCCGACTAATCCTTTCCCTATCGTTTCAATAGACAGCGATCCGATGTCTTTAATCGCTTTCCCAAATATCAACATGGCTGCTCCGATAACAGTCAAAGCCGTTGCACTGGAAAGAATATGTTTCGCTTTTCCAGCGATTACAGAGAACCCTGCCACTTCTGCAAGGATGACACCGACACCAGTCAGCCCTTTCTTTATCGTTTCAATGTCCATCGACCCGAAACCGGAAATCGACTTCTCCAAAATCAGAAGTGCCGCTGACAATTCGATGATTGCTAGTCCCTGTGTCGCTTTGAAATTTCCAAACTTTGAAGCAACCATGAATGCGGCAAGCTCCGCCATGAGTACGCCGACGCCAATAAGCCCTTTTGTCAGCTTATCCGTATCAAGTGCCCCTAGTTTCCCCACAGCATTTGCCAGGATATTGATGGCTTCGGCGAACAGAATCATTGAAACTGCACTTGTCTTTATCTTCCCGCCCCATTTTGAAAGTGCCAGGGAAGCCGCCACCATCTCTCCAATCAGGACCGTTATACCGACAAGAGCGCCGGCCAATTTATCCGAATCGATACTCGCAATCTTCTTAAGAGCTGACGCAAGTACAAGAATAGCAGCCGACATTTCGATCATCGCCATCCCAAACTTATTCAGACCTTTCTGCCCGCTCAATGTTTTATCAAACAGTGCCATAGATGCGGCCAGTTCGGCAAAGAGGATGCTGATAGAAGCTAATGCCCCTCCCAGTTTATCCGAATCAATCAGCGACAGCACCAAAAGTGAACCGGCAAGAACCGCAATGGAACCGGCAATCTTCATCAGTATATCCGCTTTCAGACTTGCCTGGAAATCTGCAAGGGTTTCTTTTGCTCCGTTGATAGCGCCCTTGAATCCCTCTATAATTCCAGCAAACCCGCCAATAGCATCGTCTGCAGTGCTTTCCAATCCGGTAAGGTTCTTGATGAACTTCATGATGCCTACACCAATACCGGTGACAATACCCCCGTTCAACAAGTCGATCAGCGAATCAAATCCTTCGCCGCGCAATGCTTTCATGATTCCGTCAATTACTTTTCCGAGAGCATCGACAATGATTCCACCCAGATTCGCCAGAACAGGAGCAGATGCCTTGAATGCGTCAACCAATTTTCCCATTGCTTCCTTTGCGACTTCACCTATTTTTTTGAACGGCTCGATTCTTGCTTTCAGCTTATCTGCCACGCTCATAAGTCCAGATGTGTCCGGGACATTGAAATGCGTTTCTGCAAATTTCTTGATTGCCACAACAGCGCCGTCGATATGCCCTTTTACCGATTTGAAGATTGGGCTGACTTTATCGTGGAATTTCTGTATTGCTTGGTTAAAAACACCGCTCTTCTTTGCTGCCTGGTCCAGAGATACAAGCCATTCCCCGATTTTCCCGGTTACGCTCAAAACCCCAGAGCCGAGACTCCCAAGCCCTTTTGTCATCGGGAACACTGCTTTAACGAGCGCACCAATTCCCTGTTTCACAAGATCCAAAACTGCGAACAGACCCTTGAAAGTATTCTTTAGGTTTTGGGAATCTTTATCGCTCAGTTTCAAATGCGATGTAAACTCTTTTAAACCTTTAGTCAGGTTCATAAGCTGTTCCGATGTAGTTGCCGGGAAAATTTCACGAAACGCCTCTCCAACTGGCTTAACTACACTCATCAGACCACTGAATGCATTTTGAACGGACTCAATGAGGGCTTGTCTCCCGCCCAAATCTTTCCAACCTTGGAGCATGTCATTTCTAGCTTTTGAGGATTGGTCAATAAACCCGCCTACAACTTGACTTACAGCGGTCCATAAAACTTTTGCCTCTTCCAGATCGCCAAATAAAATCTCAAATGTCTGTGCCCATCCGGAACCTGCTGCTTCTTTCAGCGTATCCATCAACTGGCTGAACGTTTTTACATCCTGCGCCGAGTCAAATGCTTTCTGCCCAAGTTCTTCGATAGCCTTGATCTGCTCTTCGGTGTATCCGATGCCTCGGAGTTTTTCCTCATACGCCTTCTTCTCCGCGGCGGTCATTTCCCTCACATCCGTTGCATAATTACCCAACGTCTGCACAAGAACATCTGTAGTCATCCATTGCGAGGAAAGAGAATCATTAAACATGCTCGTTGCTGTGAACAAGTCCGATATCTTTCCTTGTGCATCCGTTGTTGTTGACTGATATTTATCGCCAACTTTGACAACGGTTCCCATTGCGAGAGCTGTGTCCAACAATGACTGCTTAAACTCCACAGTGGCCATATTGGCGTTTTCAATGGATTTCCAGTCTATCAGTTTGACTGCTCCTGAAGACAACGCCTGAGCGAAATTGTACATGGCCCGGGAAGCTTCGTTAGCGTTTGCCCCTGAAACCGCTGCCTCATTGCTGATACCCTTAATTGCCTTTACCGCATCGTCCAGAGAAACTCCTGCATTTGTAAATTTCCCAATGCTCGAAGTCATGTCAGAAAACGAATAAATGGTTTTATCTGAATATGTATTCAGTTCTTCAAGGTACCCATTGACTGTCTTAATATCCGCACCGGTACTTGCCATAATTGTCTGTACGGACCCCATTTTGAGTTCATACTCGGCAAATCCCTGATGAATCGGTTCAAGAGTAAAGGAATCTACGAGCTTCTTTCCGGCGTTGACCACTGAGTTTGTGATGTTCGCCAATGCTGTGATTGCCACCACTTCAAGTGCCGAAAACCTGCTCTTAACAGTTTCTACTGCACTGCTTAGCCCTGATATGTTAATCCCTTTTGCAGCTTTATTGACCTCTTCGAGACCTTTTGTTGCTCCATCAAGCTTCAAAGACTGTTTAAACTTGTCGAGCGTACCCATGGTAGTCTGCACGCCCTTCTCGAACTGCTGATTATCAAATCGCATCTCGACAATGCGCTGTTCAACAGACTTACTCATAGATTTGTTACCTCCCTCCAAGCTTCATTTGCCATCTTATCGAAAATTGGTTGTATGGCCGGATTGATGTAATCTCTTCCCGCCACGTATCCGCCGCCTTTTGTCCCATGCCCATACTGTAAAATGATCGCAATGTTCACACCGTTGCTTATATTGGAATTGGTGAATGCGATAGTTGTTTCTTTCCCGTTATGGGTTATCTCATAATCCCAGGAAGCTGCTGTCAAACCGCTGTCCTTTGGCGTTGCAGCGGCGAGAGCCGCAACCCCCGCCTGCCCATAACGCTCCAGCACGTTGAGATAATCCAGCTTCAAAAGAGAATTAAAAAACTTCTCCGTTTTGGAGAAGTCGCCTTTATGCCGGAACGTTATGCCGCTCATAATTTACACCCTTTCTGTAATATCCAAAGAAATCCACCCGTCTCTGTCATCCGCATAGGACTTCAAAAGCCCCCATCCAGAATCCGAGCCTTCGCCGGGCTGTACTTCCACGATTGTAAAGACTCCAATTCCGGTGTACTTCCCCGTTTTGGAATGATTGGTTCCCGGACCCTTTCTGATGTTCAGATAGGAAGTATTTACCCTTACTAAAAAGGGCTCAAAAATATCGGTTGACGAATATAAGACACAGCCATTCTCGTCGAACACGCTATAGCCAGGATTCTCATCCGCACAGTCCCTTGCATATTCCATAACCTTGAATGCCCCTTTCTGAGAGGCGGAATCGTCCCAGGTCTTTCGCACCCGATACCATGCTTCGGGTTCAGGCTGTCCGGCAGACGACGATTCTTCTGTTACAGAAAGGATAGCGTTCAGGATAGTCAGAATTTTACCTCCATATTCGCCCCCTGCTGCCCATCCGGCTCCCTGCGGGTTCTCCTTCTGCCCAAGCCATTCCACGTACTCTGCGCATCCACGCTTAACATACTGGAATCTGGGATCGATGCATTCGCCGTTCAATGGTTCCGTTGAAGCATAAGCTTTCAGATGCTGAATCTGCGCCCGAATTCCCAGCTGCGCCGTGTCAAAAGAATTTCCTTTCATACCGTTGGCAGTCACTCCCATGCCACAGAAATTGTTCTGGTCAAGAGTCACCGCCGATCCGGAAAATCCGAAATTGCCCGTTTCCAGACACGACTGGGCAAACGCAACATCCCCACGGACGCCCTCCGCTTGTCCCTCGGATAAATAGAACGGAATCATGTCAACCACAGATTGTGGCACATCCGAGTTCTTCCCCTTGATATAGGAAGCCATCTGCTCGGCCGTCGCCAATGCAGTTCCCATAATCTTGGTTCCTCCCTCTACGGTTTCCGAAACTTCAGCGCCCATCGCATCTTTTACTGCTTTACGAAAACCGTCCATTGTATATCCGGCTCCGAGCTGCGACCACAGATGTTCCGGATCTCCGTGATTTGAAGCGATTCCCCTGTCATGGCCTTCCTTGTGGGAAATCACCACTCCATCCGCCAGCGGGTCAAGGCTGAACTTTTCGCACAGCATAGCGAACAGTTCTACAGCTGCTTCATATGTACGCCTTGCCACAGCTTTTGCAGTGTCCAGATCGGAACAGGTGAAGTTCGCCCCGCCTGTATACTTGATGCAAGCCGATTCGCACATCTCCACGCCGATATGGCTGTTATTACCACTGCCTTTAGATCCGCTTCCGCAATGCCATCCACGATGGTCCCAGGGCAGTGTCTGGTATACGGACCCGTCATTTCCATCGATGAACCCGTGAACACAGGAATTGTTGTGAGACGGATTGTTCCAACTGTTGATGAAAGCAGATGCTTTTGGCTGTGGACAGCCTACGGAGTGAAGCATCAGGCCGGTTACTTTGATTTTCTTTCCTGCCGTATAGCAGGGATTCCGATTTAAAATAGATTCCACCAATTTCATAACCTATTTCCTCCCTTTTGATTTATGTGCTTTTCTTCTGGCAGCATTTATTGCCGCATTCCTCTTGGTAATCTCTTTCTGGGAAAGTTTCTCCGGAGGTGCGTTCTTCACATTGCAGACCCTTATCAGAGTCAGGAGCCTGTTCAGATGCCATTTCTGACACTCGAACGGAATATTAAGAGCAATCATCCAGTAATAAATCAACTCCGCCGTGACCGTTTCCTGACTGGTGTTTCCATTCTCCTCTTTCGAGAACCAGGTCGCCGTCATCGAATTGTCAATGTAATCAGAAACCTGACCCATTATTTCATTGGTAATAAAACCATAGACCGATGGGTCAACATGCTGCGTCAATGTCATGCAGCGTATATAGTCCACTGTTTCCTCCACCGTTTTATCCCCTTTGCCAAGAAATGGCTTATGCCATTTGGATTCCCATTTTGAAAGGGAGACCAAAGAATGCTCAAGCTGCAGAGTTGTTCCTTTGGTACTGACGAATTCCTCTTTCCCCTCATCCCATAATTCCTGACCGGGTATCGTGATTTTAAGCATTTCTCCAATGACCCTCCTTCATAGACTTAAGCGGTAGGCGGAGTGACCCCTGCTATGGGCGCCTGGCCGGGAAGCGCGGTGATGTTCTGCCCAGCCTTAGCTTTTGTTTTGGGCATAATGCCGTTGACGAACTCCGCAGCCTTATTCGCATCGTGGGCCAGTTCCATGAAGATGTCGGAATATGCAATGGTGGAAGCAAATTCCTCGCGAACCTTATCGTTCTTAACGAACTGTCTGCCGTCCAGGCTCTTTACACCATAGGCCATGATCACGATCTTCTTGAAATACTCGATAATCTGTTTCTGGTCATCCTCCTTGATGATCTTCTCCAGCAGCTGGGACAATCCTCCATTCATGGAATATTCAAGCTCCGTCAGCTCGGCCTCCGTCAGGTTGAAATAAAAATCCTCCGTCCTCTGCTGGCCATCGAAATCGTAGTAGGTATGAGTTTTCTTTAACATAATTTTCTCCTTTCCATTTGCACATAAAAAACGGAGCCGCACTTCATCTGTCTGAGAGCAGCCCCGTTATACATGTTTCGTTATTCAGTTTGCTGTTACGATCTTAACCTGCCTCATTGAAGAACCGAATTACCTCGTCCGGCAGAGGCAGCCGTGCCTCGACAGGTTCTGCTGTCGCCTCATAGTAGGTTTTGGCACTGTCAAAAGCCGTATCGGAAGTTTCTGCATACTCGCCGTCCACCAGCTCATAATATTTCTTTCCAGAGCTGAAATCAGTATCGGTAGTTACAGCAAATTCGCCGTCCTTTCCATAAAGGATTTCCTCAAATGCCGCCAGCTTCTCCGGATCGACCCTTGTGGAATCAATCTGTAAATGCGCTGTCGGTTTGTAGACCTTTCCAGTCTTCGGATTGATCATGTTAATCACCACCGCTGTGGTAGATACCGACCAGCTGAGCTGAAGAGCCTCCGGGCTCTCATTCACGGTATTGCGGGCTCTCTCCGACGGTGCCGCTTTCCCGTTGTACACCAGATGGATCTTATAACCGTGGTCAGTATCGTCTACATCGTTGCCGATCAGAGTCCGATAAGATAATCCAAACATCTTTCTTGTCTGCTGACCGATATTTACTCCGGGGGCCACTTCCGCCGAACCATCGCATTCATCAAATTCCACGGGAGAGAAATATGCCTCAATGGTCGCTGCAAACTTCTCTGCGGAAATCAGATTCAGATATTCGATGTTATCCGCATACTGCGGTGTCGACTCTGCTCCGGAAGGACTCTCGTTTACGTTAATCAGACCGTCCCAGGCTACGCCTTTCGGATAAGACGCCTTTACGGCAGGGTAAAGAACGCCATGATCCACGCCAGTTTCATAGAGACGCTTGCCGACTTCGTCCCATTTAATTTTCCTCATGAATTTCTACCTCCTTAAAAATATAGTGTGAAGACATCGTGATTGAGATTATCTGCCGTGAAGTGGGTATCAAACCCACAATATTCCAATTCCAACAGCTTATTGGGAATCTCCGAATCCGGGTCTTCGTCAATGTATGTTACCGTATATCGATTGTATTTCCGATATGTCTTGTTGTTCGCCGAATCGGTACGGATACCGCTCCGTTCATAAACAATGCACGGATAGCTGAGTTTGACTGATTCAGGGGGCTGGTAATATACGTTGCGACTACCAAGAAGACCTTCAAGCAGAGTCTGTAGTGTTTCCCTCGGTTTTGCCATCGTTATACACACCCCCTATCGTCAGTATCAGCCTGGGGTACTGGACTTCCACTCTTGTGATCTTCCATTTCGCCCCCATAGATTCAACATATCGCATGGAGTGGAAATTCTGCCTGGCATATGGATCGGCTACGATGCTGATTTCGTTGGCGATATTAAGATTGTCATTCACCTGCCCGGCAGATTCATACTGACGTGAATTCCGAATCAAATCCCCGAAATAGGGTTTTTCGATTATCTTCGGTCTCCATACGCCCGGCTTCGTTTCCACCGTCTCAGCGTAGCCGATTTTTCCATAAAACTTTGCCATTTTGAATTTCTCCTCCGATCTTTATCCCTGCTCCTCTACCAGCTCTTCGATAACGATAGCGGACTTGATTCTGGTGAGCTGGCCGGACTTGCGAGTCTCCAGTAAAGACTGAAGCTTATTAAACTTGATGTCGAAGTCTGTGAAGTGAGTTACATCGCCGCCCTTGGAAGCGCCGTAACCGTAATCAGCCATGTTTACGCAGATTGCAAGGAGCTTATGCTTCTTGTTGTCGGCATCGGTACGGATCTTATCCTCGAACTGAGTTACCTCATAGATGTTGGCAACTCCCAAAGCTGCAGCCAGTTCGGTATCCGTTTCATAGATACGGCGGCCATTGCGGTCCCGCGCAAGGATCATCGTGTTGTGCATATCAGTAGTGATATACAGATCGGGCTTACCGGTACCACGGAAACCTTTGCGGGCCATACGTAAAGCTGTGACCATTGCTTCGGCATAAACGAAGCTCTCGCCAAAGTAATCTGCTGCATTGTTCCCCTGAAGCTCCTTAGCCATAGCGGCAAAATCAATGTCCTTATGGATGGTATAAAGCTCATCATCCACCCAGACAGGTCGAATGTGTTCCGGGAAGATTTTTTCCGGATCGCTGTCAGGACGGTTATCGCCCAACATTGTAGCAACAGCCAGGGTTTCCTTCAGCGAAATCTGATCGATGCCGTACTGGAACTGAACATAATCGAAATCCTCGATATCTACGACATCATCACGATGCAGTTCAGACGTAACATACACGGTCTGGGGGTCAGTAGTACGTCTTACCAGGGCGTAGTTGCCGGTAATCTTCTTCTCATTGCCTTTGGTGTAACCCTTAGCGGCCAGAGAGTCAATATTACGGATATCTACATGGGAAGTACGAACCCGGCTATGAGGTATTTTCTGGGTCTTGGCCATGATGGCATCAACCCATCCCATATCATTGGTGATGAGTTCGGGAGTGCGGCTGGGATGCGCTTCAACATACTCCGGGAACAATGTGGCCACATTACCATTGCCGGTCTGTACAAAGCCGCTGATATCAGAGTGCTGGAGATTGTTTTCCTCCATATAAATCTTCATAGCGGCCTTGAAAGAACCGACTCCTTCGGATTTTGCCAGCTTCAAAATCTCTGCCTGGTCAGCATGGGACAGAACATTGGCCTGAACCTGCTGATCGTTGTCAAATACATTATGTTTCATGTTTTCACTACCTCCTTTTTCTTCGTCGTTGAGAACGCCATTCCGGGCCATGATTTCTCCAACCACAGCATGGAAAACATTTTTCTGTTTTTCATTGAAAGTATTGATGACATCCTCGATAGTTTCCTCATCTCCGTCATCTTTCTTGCCAGGATTTTTATCCTCATCCTTATCATCAGGATCATCGGCGACTCCGTCTTCAGCCTCTTTCTTGGTGCCGGAATGACAGAGGCTGATGGGTTCTCCGGTGTAGATAATAGCCTCGCCATCCGCGTCGTCACCGTGAGAAAGCGATACCGTGTCAATGAACGCCCCAGGATTCGCGCCGGCTAACACAAGGCTGACTTCCTTGATGGCTCCGTGAAGTACATTGGATGCGCGCTCCCGTATTTGATTTGCAAAGATTGACAACGCCGAAATATCTCCGTGCTGTACCAAAATCTTCGAGATCTGCCCTTGCTCGGTATCGTTGAAAGTACAGTAAGCATAGACGCCATCTTTACGGTTCTCCAACAAGGCATGTCCGAGAACATTGTCCGGTCCATTGTGCTGGTGGTTCCATACGAGCGGAACCGTCTGCCCGTCGTTATCCTTAAATGCGTCTTTCAGGATGGTCCGTCCGTCAGAGCATTTCAGGTTATTCCGGGTAGCCCAGCCACCAAAGTCGAATTTCTTCGTCTTCATTTTGATTTTTCCTCCTTCTATGTCTGGTTGTTTTCTTCTACTGCTTCTTCAGGTGTGACATTCTCAGGACTTCCCCTATCCGCAGCCGATTCGCTCAGATTCTTATTTCGCAATTCATCTGCTTTCGGGTCATCCGACGGCTTCATGCCGATAACCTGCCGGATTTCATTGGATGTCATAATCTCGTTTCTCGTGAACTTGTCTGCGATCTCAGAAATTTCAGATACAGGAACAAGCTTGAACGGATCTCTGAAGAATTCGATTGACTGCCGCTGAGACCGAGCGGTCTTGGTAAGAAACTTCCGTTTCATTTCATCAGCGATTGCTGACAGGATAGGTTCAATCGTCCGATTGTAGTAGTTGAGCATCGTCTTCTCGTCCGCAGTACCATCCAAAATCCCCTGAGTGATTCCCAACTGGCTGTACAGCATACTCGTCAGGTATTCAATCTGGGACATCAGATTGTTCTCGACGGGTCGATTCAGCTGCGTGATATGCTCCGTACCATCGGTATAAGCAATCCCATACTTCGATCCCCGTAACTGATCCTCTATGTCCTTACGCCGGCTCTCGGCCTGCCGACGCCTCGCTTCGGTCTTGATAATATAAGGAAGCTGGATAATCAAATCCAATTTCCCTGAACTGTTCTGTTCGTCAATCACATCCAACAGATTCAGTTTTCTGATCAGGCGCTGCATCGTGGAATTTGGTTCGTTGATGACCGCATAAAGCGGATTCTCAATAATTGCCACCGACTGCTTTGCCATAAGGATATCTTCTTTCTGCCCCGTCCGTTCGTTATAGACCCGGACGCGGACATACTGCGGATACCATTCCAAAATCTGTCCCGTCCGCATAGCATCGATGTCAAAAGAGCCAGGAATCCCATCACCCGGATCATCATCCGTGTCTGTCGGGACAACGGCCACGCACCCTTCGTCCATCATAGACATGACGACATCCTGCAGAAATGCCCGCCCAGTCTGATCTGCATTGGCTTCAACTGTAAGACAGTTATTCAGCCCAGAATCGAGCGTCGCAAGGAAGCGGTTATTCTCGTCCAAACGTACATGGAACATATCTACCGCTGCCACATCCATCGCAATGCGGTTATAAACCGATGTCACAATAGATCGTTCATTACCCCTTGAAAACCGCATCCTGTCTGGACGAAAAGAATATCCGATGCCAATGTCCCGGTAACTCCTTGTAGGGTCTTTATTAAAGAAAGCATTCCAGGCATGTTTCAGCCTGGCTCCCATCGAAATCTCCATTTTGAATTTTCCTCCAATAAAAAAAGAACCGCTTTCGCAATTCCTAATCAAACGCCTCTCTGTTCAGCTTGTAAGCTACAAATGCATCCATCATTGCGGCAACAGCATCAATCTTTGCATCGTACCGTTTCTTAAGCAGCTTTCTATTTCCGTTCGTGTCTTCCATAACAATGCAGTTCCCCATTGCAAATGTCATAAGTTCTTCGTCAAACAGAAGCATCCTTTCTTCGGAAAGCTTCTTCAGCTCCCCTAACGGTACCGATTCCGTTTTAGCTCCCTGGATAACCTTTTCTATGCCAAAAGGACCATTCTCAGATTCCCATCTCGCAACAAAATCTTTTGCATTGTATGGGTCATAGCCGAAGCAACGTACATCATAATCGCACTGAGCGATATGGTTATCCAATTCCTCATAGACTTCCATCATGTCCAGTACAGTGCCCGGCATAACAATCAGACTTCCCTCTGCTATGAATTGGTCATACTTCATGCGTATTGCAGCCGGAAGTTTCTTCAAAGTCAGCTCTGTGATGTAATTGCGAGTCTTAACTCCGAACGAGCCATTTGATAAAGGGAAAAGAAAAGTAAAAGAACAGAAATCATCCCCCTGGGATAAATCCCCTCCAAGAGAACACGGCAGTTGCCAATAATCCCGCTTTTTATGCGGTAGCGTTTCCTCATAAGTAAAGTAATACGTGTATCCTTCCATCGGTATGCCGAACCGCTTTGCCAGAATATCGTTCCTGGCTGCCGGTGCTTTTTCGGCTCTTTCCACATCTAGCTGATAGGTCTCATAGCTTACTGTCTTTCCGATGTTTGGATTGGCTTTTATCCACATTGCCGGATTAGCTACTTCGTCTATGGAATCCAGCCTATAATACCAGATGGACACATGGGGATTGATGTAATCCCCTTTCAGGATGTCCAGCAGCTCCATCTTAATCGTGTCACCGCTTCCGTTTCGCACCGTACCTTCCGAACTGATTGCGACAATCAAATAATCATCCAGTTTTGATGCACCCTGTTCGATTGCGCCAACTACGTCCTCGCGTATGTCCCCGGAAAGCCATTCATCCACCGTCGATACCTTCGGCCTCAATCCTTGAAGCTTATTGATACTCATGGGGCGAACTTCCAAAAGAGAACCTGTCAGGAAATTCTCAATTCCTTTTTTCGTGGATGCCAGCTTTACCCGGTTTGCTTTAGAACCGGTCGTATTTTGAAGAGAGCCGTCCGTCAGGAACCGGAAGAACGGCCCCCTGGATCTGGTAATGGCAGTCCGAATAGGCGACATAACTTCATCCGCCTGCTTCATCGTGGGAGCGGTCGTAATCTGATGGGTTGTTGATGTATCCACATTCAGGAAATAATTCTGGATGCAGGAGGCATACATTGATTTGGCTGCCCCTCTGGCTACAATCAGATACTGCTTGTTAATGAGCCGCCGCTTCACGTTCTTCCGTACATAGCGTCCGCCATGACCGTCTGGATTTGGAACGTATACACTCCGTTCAACGAAATAATACCAGCCAAATATCTGCTCCGCCCAAAGTTTGAAAGTGTCGAGCAGCCTCAGATCGGCACCATCCGTCAATGTCAGCTCGTCCTCGCAGTAAGCAATAAATCCATCAATCGCTTTGTCATCGTACCAGATGCCCGGATTTGCAATTAGATCATCAATCCGATTCATCTCCAGCGATATCATCTCGCAAACGGGTATTTCGCCTTTCATTACGGCATCTCGAAACTGGCCGTAATACTTCGGTGTGGCCGTGTTCGATAACGCCATGCTCTATTCTCCTCTCTTTTATAGTCCCAGTGCTTTTCTGCCTACCAGCACCATCTGCGAAAATCTCTGTTCGCTCGTTTTAGTGCGGTAAACATCTTTAGGAACGACAGACTCCATGTCAAATACGATTACCGGGGATTTCGCTTTGAACCCTCCGTATATTGCGTCATTCGTATCGAGAACTGCTCCATACCCAGCCTGCTTACATGCATTGAAGAATTTAGTCCTCTGTGTATAAGCGTCCTTACCCTTACGTGTATCTCCCTGGCCGTCGTAAGGGATAACATAATTAAACATCCTGTACACTTTCTGCAGTTCATCAGCGGTCGGAACATAATTATCGTTCCTCATCCGTTTCAAGACATCTCTGGCTTCCCGGTATCCCTTGAACTTGTACTTATCACTTACGAAATAACTTTGCATCCGTGCATCATCTGTAACGAAATTGTAGAAATCCCGATCTTTCTTATACAAACTCCTGAAAACTTCCGCTCCGGAATCTTCGCTTGCGACTTTTATGTTCTGCTTAAGGGAGTTGTCTATCCGATACTTCAGAAATGTCCCTGTTCCGAGGCTGTTTCCGTTTTCATCGTATATTGTCTGTGGTACCTTTCGGTTAAACAGGGCATTGTACTGATGCTTGTCCAGTACATTATGGGTAGCGTAAAACATATCAGTGTTTTTTGTCCGGTCACGATCATACGATAATGTGCTAAGCGTCGTTTTGTCTGCTCTCAGAACCTCATCGAAATGCTTCTTGTTGTAAATACTGTTTGGCTGTTTCCTTTTCTTATAAATAGCTTTCCTTTCCGCCTGCGAATAATCCCCACCGCCAAGCGGGTAAGGAGGACCATTCCGTTTTCCCCATCTCTGTCCAAGGATACCGTGGTGCCGTAAGTCACTCTTACTATCCATTTTGAATTTCTCCTTCCCACGGCATCATCTAGCTCTTAAGCTGATGAATCATCATCATGATACTTGCCGCTGAAGCACCGATTGCGAGAACATCCCCAGTTGTGGACAGAAAACTGGACACATAATCTCTACCGGACTTGATATGCTCGGTTGATAAAGATTTATAGTTTCGTTCCAGATTGAGACGGTTAATTGCGGCCTGAAGCTCTTTATCCGTCATTTTCGACAAATCCATTTTGTCCATTGCCTTTGCCTGTTTACGGTTAGCTCCACGGCTGCTTATGCTTGAAGCGGCCTTTGCAGCATTGCTTGCGGACTGCAAACCAGCACCGGCATTCTTATAATCATTTGCAACTGTTTGATGGATTGCTCCTCTTGCACGGCCGCTATTATCGCCACTTACACGACCATTCTCATCAGAAGATATTCCACTCCCCTGAAGCCGTCTTCTTCCGGCAGACGTCAAAGTACCATCGCTATTCTGATAACGCCGTACTCCCCAACGCTGACCCAAAACTCCATGATGCTGTAAAAAATTGTTCATTTTGAATTTTCCTCCTCTCCTTTGGATTCTCCAGGATCAACCGCAATACTGAGCCGCCACTCGAATTCTTGAATCTGACGGTTCATGACCTCGATGACCGCCGACCCCAGTGGCGGGTCGAAGAGCAGCTTCACTTTCAGATGCATATAGGATTTAACCAATTCTAGTCGTGAGTCATCTGGAATAAAATCCGTCCATATCTCATCTTCCCCTTTAATTGAAAAGCCCCGTGATGGTCCAACACCAATCTGGTTCAGAATCATAAATACGGAGTTTATATGCATTATCAAATCAGAATCAAAGTGCTCGTATTCTTCGGTGATTCCGAGCATTTTCTTGATTGATGTAAGTATGCTTTCCATAGATTTTTCCTTTCTTTAATGTTTCCAAGGGCATGTATCATTTCTTGTTCGCTCCGGCGGAAGCCTGATCAGTAACTCCTCATCTCCGTAATGGATAGCGTTATGGGTATTAAGAGTTGTTGTGATCAGGTAATCTGGATTAAGCAGAAAGTCGCTACAGGTTTCAATGTCCTTGGGAAGAATCGGATTCATGTGATGAATGAATATCTTTCCAAAGATGTCATATCCGTCAACACCCAAGTCGCATCCTCTATCCCGCAGAATCACAAAATCCCGAACGGACTTCCACTCCTGGGATCTATAAAACTCCTGATTGATAAACCTGTCAAAACCAAATGTTTCCTTGCCTACAGAACTATTAAGCTGCAAGTATCGAAACCTCTCCTCAAATGTTCTCAGCAGGGAAAGTTCGGAATATGTTCTAATACTCATCTTCATCATCCTCCTGCCCACTATATCTACGGAAAGATGCCATCGCCTGGTCGTACATCTCCTTTATGTCCTTTGCCGAAGCGACCGCTTCCGTTTTAGCCTTGACCAATTCATTCTCAAGGGCAATTTTTTCTTTCTCCAGACGCTCTCTGGTAGAGCCAAGCTTTAGGAAATGAACTATTTCCTGAGAAGACGCCGTCCCATTCCTCAACCGCTCTTCCGCACGATCCATCGCCAAAGAAATCATCTGATTCTCCCTTGATTCCGGAGTCAACGCAGGACGCATTCTGCGGGCAGTCCCAGATGAACTAACGACTTTGGTTTTTCCCACAGTTATCGCCTCCTCTCGTTCAAATATCATTTGGTTTTAACATAGTCCTGTTGGGAATTCATATACTAATAGACCAGTTTCATGACACTAAAAAGAACTCGCAAAGCTGTTTCATGCCTGAATCTGAAAGGAGAAAACAGGAAAGCGATCCTGTGGCGTCATACGAACCTTGCGAGTTCTTTTTAGTACCATGAAAATATAAAAAGTTTCTACAAAAATATCCCCCGGAGAATTTTCAAAGACCGCCGCGATAAGGGAGGGGGTGCTATTTTGGCGACACCCCCCTATACCTTATGGCAGCCCTGTCAGCGGAGGCTCTGACAGTATACGAATTGTTGTTAGCTTGCTTTATTACTTGAATCCTGATTACTTTTCCTGCTATTACCTTGCTTCTTCACCTTTTTATAGATGTTCAGGAAATCGTATTTAATAATTTCATCGATTGCACGTTCCACTTCGATGTCATTCTCTTCATCCGACATCTGCTCAGAAGTTCTCGCAATTCTTCCAAGATAAGCGCAAGTATTGTAACCTTTTTCCACGTCGAACAGAAACCAGGAATGAAACTGTTCAAATGGATCAAACGGATTGTCAATCGTTGTCAACATGCATTGCTGTTGCATGAACAATTCACTCCTTTCATTACAAGTATTTAGACACGGTTGATGTAGAAATGCCAAGTGCTTCAGCGATCTCAGATGTGCTATAACCAGAAGCGCTCATAGAGGCAATCTTGTTCTGCTTAGCGGTACTCAATGTTGTAGTAGCACGGGGTGTCGCTCGCTGCCTGATAGCATCTATATCAACGTGATTAAGAATCTTTGCTAATTGATTCTCGCTGATTGCTCCGGCTTGTATGGCTTCCCATTCTCTATCAGATACTTCGACAAGCTTTCTTTCTGCGCCAACCCGAGTGCGAGCAGCCGTTAGCGCCTGTTGGCTTGCCTTTTTTATTTCCGATGTAGTCATATCAGGATATGCCTGCTTCTTTGCTGCTACAGTGGCATTTGCAATCGCCTGAGCTGTCCTTTCACGTGGAGCGTTCTTGAGAGCAATATTGAGTTGGGCATTAAGAGAGGCCACCTCCTGCTGATATGCCGCTTTAGCTGATGAAGAATAGGATATCCTTCCGGTACTTACCATCTCCTTACGCGCCTGATTAGCCAGGGACTTCATTTTATTGGCATAGGAGGCATAGGCTTCTTCTTGAGGGGTGCCTGACGAAAGGGTACGTGCATCCTTAGTTTCTGCCATCTGGGTGCTCTTCTGTTTACGGGTTTTTGTTTTGCCTGTTTTTTTATCCACATATGTGAGATTATCCGCAGTCTTATAACTTATGGAACCGTCCTCGTTAATAATGGGACTTCCCTGTCTCTTATCTACCGACACTTCTGATTTAGCACGCGAAATAAGTGTTGATGCCCCGCCTGTTGTTTTTCCTTGAAATTCTTTTCGCAAGGCTGCAATACCATTCTCCTGCTCACTTCTTTTGTAATCAAGATTATGCTTTTCGGCATCAATAACCACCATACTATGGCGTACTGCCCGTGCAAGTTGATCTTCGGTAGCGCCTCTTAATGTCATATCCGTGATCAGATTTGAGATTTTTCCCATTTCAGTTTGTGTATTTTTCATCCTCTTATATGGTTGAGTTGTACTATCTGGACCGTATTTTTCTTTAGGATCAAATCCTTCAAGACCTCTAAGAGGATGTGTGGAGGTGATTTTTACCTTACCGCCAGTAGGGATTACCATAACAGTATCACCGTCAAAATCGGCTCCTGATAAACGCTCTGCCACTTTACTGCTGATACCGATAGCATCTTTAGGACTGGTTCCAATAACCTTTCTGCCTTCCGGTTGTTTATTGTTCACGGTAAGAACAGGAATTTCAAAAGTTCCTCCATGTGGATACCGAATCAGAGCAACCTGTTCTCCATTCCTATAATTTGGCGCATAGACTTCCGTGTCTTTGATTGTGGTCAAAGGCAGTATGACCTGATACTTTTGCCTAGGCAATGCCGCCGCCTGAAGATGTACTGCAGCAGAGTCACAATCATCCGCAAAAGATTGCAGAAGCCTCTTTTTAACTGTGGGATTAGTAAGGGAACATATTTCATCATACTCTGCAACTTTATCAGCTATCGAAAGACCTAACTGTTTATCAATGAGTTGCCGACTCTGTTTAGACAGGAACTGCGATGGCAGATGATCGCTCCATTCACCCCAGTCCCCTTCCTCAGCGCGCTTGTTGATAAGGGAAAGCTTTTCATTTCCGTCTTTGTCAATATAATAACTCTGCCCTCCATGCTCCTTAATCAATGAACCAAATGGATTATCTGGATCATCCTTAATTTTCTTAAGGACATCCATCATTGATGTTCCAGCTTTCTTGTTTGTATTGAAGAGTACATCTACACCATCGGGGAGATTATCATTGTAAACAGCCATCCCTTTTATGTAATGTGTACCATCAACCAAAATACGTACTTGAGCATAATGAGAATTGCCAAGCGAAAGATCGTCTACTCCCCTCCGGATCTCGACAACACCATCTTTTTGAAGCCCTCCTTCTTCCGCATAGTTAATTTTCAGACGGCTGGAATCCATGCTTTCCGGATACTGGAACGCGGGCCTGACTTTCTGACCGTCTTCTGTTAGGATTTTGTCATAGTCCCTCACAGAATGAATATTCTCGAAATTATAAATCTCTTTGTGCTCCGTTCCTGGAGGGCAAAGCACTTTAACATTTGTTTGTTTGCCGGGATTTGTCACCTGCGGAATACCACCGCCATATTCTTCATACCCTTCCAGTTTTAAGATTTCAATAGCTTGCCTAAGTTTTTCACGAGAAATTCCAAGTTCAAGTTCAACTCCGGTACCGACATCAATCATTCCTTTTTCATCAATCATCTGTTTCAGGAAATTAGCAGTCGTTTTTGCCTGGTTCATACGAGCTTCGGAATTTTCATTAAGAAGAGATCTTACAGACGAATCATTTGCAAACCCCATCTTTTCGGCAATTTCGTTAAGGCTGTATCCCTTTTCTCTCAGTCCTTTTGCTGTTGCAACTTGAAGAGAACGTCGTTCATCCTTTGCCAATGATTTCTGGGTTCTCAACTGAGTCGTGGTAAGCCCCATAGCTTTTGCAATATCTGTCTCGCTGTACCCCTGTTTTTTCAACTCATCAATGCGGCTGAGAAAATCGCCACTGTGCTGGTAAGGATTATCGCCGGAACCCCAAGGATAGCGGCCGGAACGTCTTGGCATTCCATAATGCATTAAAATTTCTTCCGCAACGGGATTCATGCTTACTCCTCCTGTTCTTTAATTTTGTTGATGATTTTGTCAAACGTGATAATCTTGTCCATGATTGGTGCAATATCCTCCACTGTAGGATTAGCAACCAAAATATCATCCGATTGATACAGACGCAGTTCCATACGAATGTCCGCCGGCTTAACTTTGTACTCCAGGCAGAAAAGGGCAGCATATACTTCCAGCTGCTCCATATGTGCCGGAATAACTCCTGTTTTCAAATCATGGATTCTCAACTCATCACCGCGGAAAGCAATCGCGTCCGCTGTACCGAAACAGTTATCTGAGTAAAACAGGATTTGTTCCGGAATCATTTTAAAACCGATAGCATCATTGACATATGCATTCAATGTCTTTTTCGATTTTGGTAACTTTTGACCAAGCCGGATACACTGTGCTGCAAATTCATGGAGCTGTGTTCCTTTCTGTGTCGCTAAAAATCTGCTGTAAGATTCCGCAACTTTATCTTCACTGTAGTTAATCCAGTGATACTTACTTGCACCAAGAAACGCATGTTGCCCTTCAAGATTTGAATGTTTGTTGAAGTTCATGCAATACTTCCTCCTTGTTCTCCGGACAAATGAATCTTGAAAACGACATCTTGTTCATCAGTCCGACGTAATATTCTTGATTTGGCTGTCTTTTAGCCCTCGCAGATTTCTTACATTCCAAGGTGGCCCATTTGTTTTTATACAGAATCAAGAGATCTGGTATGCCCTGAATATGTCCAGCATCAAGTTTTGTGACAATGCATCCTACAAACAGTTCTTTCAATTCCTTTACAAGTGAAGCCTGGAAGTCACGTTCTAACTTTGTAACCGCCATCAGGGAACCTCCTCTCGTTTTTCTGAAAATAAAAAAGAGAAAGTAAAAGCTAAATGGCGCTTTTATTCTTCTCTCTTCATAAAAGGGTATGTTTTTTGTGCGAGGCAAAAAATAGCAAAAGAAAAGAGCCGCTGTATGCGACTCAAATCCGTAGTATGTTATTCTTCATCCTCGACGTAACCATAAGGACAGATTACGCATCCCGGATAAATATTTTCGCATCCGGTACATTCCGGACCAGGAGGCTCCGCTCCGATATAATTGAAAAATGTTTCTCGATCCATCCGCTGCCCGCATTCAGGGCATACGCACTCATTATCTTTCCATTTCATTTCTCCGCCGCATAAATCACAAATAACGGCATCTCCATCCTCATCATAGATGTCTTCATATCTTTCTGTTGGATCTGAGAATCTTCTACTGCTGCCTCCATAGATAACTTCATACTCGCTTTTTCTTCTTGTCATTTTTTATCTCCTTTCAGTAATCAGGAAATAGGGCTGCCCCACTTCCAAATTGAACCGAAGAGACAAAAAGCTTTTTATCCTCTCCTTTCATAAAATACCTTGTAAAATGCACGTAGGGCATGTACCATCTTTATGCAGTTCTCAAATATAAATCGCCATTGCTGTTCACATAGTACTCTGCTTTTGCTTCCGAAGCGTGTAGAACAGAACGAATTGATTTGAGCATCTCGGATTCTGTCCCTCTGCTGAATGAATCCACTACCAGATTAACTTTCTTTTCAAGAGCCGGCTTATCAACCTTTTTCAGAGGACCCTCTTTAAAGTTCTGAATATGTGTAATCAATTTACTGAAACTGCTTAACATGCGCTTCTCACATTTACCGATGTAGGTAACGGACTCTTCCTCAATATTTGAAATATAATTGGTATCGTAATTCTGCGAATAGTAGATTTCTAACAGACTGCTCATGGAATAAAGCTGTATAGAAAGCTCTAAGCAGTCCTTAATCTGAAATATCTTGTCAGTCCAAGCTACAATATCAGAACCGCTTTTAGTATTGACAGTGGAATCCAGATCCGACATATAAAACTCGATATCTTTCATTGCAACTTTCTTTGCTTCCTGTAAACTGACAAGGGTGGCGAACCGCTGATGCTCATGCTCCATAATCGAACTGTAATTTTGGTAGGCAGATTTCACAAAGCTGACTTCGGATATAAGTTCCGCTTTCTTATCACCATAAAGAAACTCCAGAATTTTGTCAATATTCTGGTTCATCGTTTTAAGTTCGCTGTTAATCTGTGCAAGAAAGTACTGGCCGGAAACTATCGACATAGCATTGAACGCTCCGAGAACGGCTGCCTGTGCTTCAACAGAATATAAAGAAGCAGTTCCTGCAATCCGCCCATTCTCGCCCTTGACCATAGTACTGAATCCGCCTTGTTTTAGTTGAGTTAATACATGCGGCAGACCATCCGGGAATTGTACCATATAACAACCACTCAAAGCCCCTGTTGCCATTACTGCCGGAAGCTGTTGTGTCAATCCTCCCATCTGAATTTTCTGAGCTGAGGTAAGTGCCAGTTTCTTAAATCCGGTCCTACTTTCAATATCCGCTATTTGTTCACATGGCGCAATCTCAAAGTTTCCGCTTACGACAATATTATCCATCTTACTACCTCCAGGTATAATCACAACAATATCGGCGCAAAATAAAAAGTGCGCCCCCAACGAAGAGACGCACTGCTAAAGTGTTCCCCGTTGTTGCCACACAACCTCGACCTAAATTTAGGTATGAGTAAAAAGAGATACACTTTTAGCCAAAGCTATCTCATACCATTCTTTAAGTCTGTGTAAAGTTGTGTGGCATTTTTAGTATACCACATACACGGCAAAAAAGAAATATCATTCTCAAAATTCTGCTCATGCCGTGACAAACCTGGCTCGTCTTTCAACCTCATTATATACCATACGCAGCCCATCCGGAAAATATACCAGAATTGACATGTAACCGTGCGGACAATATCCGACAGCATTTTTCTTCAAATTTGGATAGATGGACTGAAAGCTTTTGTAAATTTCAGACCACGCGTTCTCCTTTTTCATAAAACCTCCTTCCCATCACTCTGCCCACTTTCCCACCTTTTTTCACAACCTTTATATATATTTAAACTTTTTATCACAATTAGTTAAGAAAAAGAGTGGGCAAATGGGCTTTGAGCCCGCAAACCCGCATAAATACTGGGTTTTTAGTGACCAAATCGGGTTTTCAAAAGTGGGCAGAAAGTGGGCAAATGGGCAGAAAATTGACCATTTTTACCCAAATTCCACCAACTTTCGTCCGTACACCCTTTCCAACTCTCCCAAACTGCTTCCAAAAGTGGGCAGCCAAAAACAAAAGTGGGCACGGATTTGCTTAATAAGATCGCCTCATATACGGCAAATTTCTCCTGGCAGTAGGTATGTAGCGGTATTGTACGGACGGTTTATCTTTCTGATGATACCGTCTCCTTCTGACCATAGTGTTCTTGGGAAGCTCTAAGGAAACCTCTTCCTGGTCAAAAATATCATGAAAGGCTTTCCGAATAGCTGCATCTAGTTTAATCACTTTCTCCATCAGCTGCTCACATGCATGTTTCATACGCTCAATAGCTTCTTCGATTGTCATAGTGTTCACCTCCAAACCTTTCCTGTTTGCAAATCTTTTAGGACAATTCGCTCCTCCAGATGAAACCCAGAAAGCTCGCAAATTGTGAAGATTGTATTCAGCAACTTGTGAAATCTTTCGTCATCCGCATCGGCGCTTGTAATTGCTTTGTACGCCGTCGGGTCGGAATATCCTGAAGCGTTCTTCCGTAAATCATTATTAGCCATTTCCATCTCTACCTCCCCATCGGAACGAGTCGTCCATGTAAACAGCACAGGACGAAATCGCCTTTGACACTATTATCGCCGACAGACCAACTAGGAAAGACACGGCTCCAAATATAACTTTAATCACTGTATTAACCTCCTTCTTCCAGCCGAATGCCGCCGTAATCCCATAAATCCTCTTTCAGCTTTTCCATATCCAGTTCGCCGTTCTGCCATCTTTCATAATATTCCAGAACATATGTCGTGAACTGCGGAATGCGTTTCGCATAGGACTTAGGCCAGTAGTGATCCATCAGAACCTCTAACGGCAGTGTCAGCAATAATATCATAGCTGTATTGACAGCATCATCTGTAGCCTGCTGCCGAATTTTCACCAACTCATTTTCGATCTGTGCCCGCACCATAGCATCCAGCTGAGCCTTAGTCAGGTTATAGGTAGCGGTCTTTGCTTTCTTCTCATTTTTCATTGCCCGCCGTATTTCTGCACGTCCCATAAAGCCGCCTCCTATTCAATCCAATTTTCTTTGGAAAAGAACAATGTAAGCCCAACCATCAAAGCGAATAAAAAGAACGTTGCGTCCCATTCGATAGGGACAGACAACGCTCCCAGAAATATAATTGCTATGGCATAGAGCTTATTTTTCAGTAACTCTCTCCGCCACATCATGCTTCTCCTTATTTGATTTCTTGATACCTGCTTCGACATCGTCCATCTTTACCAATACTCCATTCTCACGAAACTTGGAATATGCTCTGGCTGTAGCACAGTGTTCAATACACTGACAAATCCTGCCTATCAGTGCGTAAACACAAAGATAAACAACGACAAAAGCTATAACCATTTGCCAAAAAGTCATACTGATTTCTCCTCCAATTCTTCATTCATATATTTTCCGAGAATGACTTTAATCGTCTCGGATTCTTCTTTACTGGTAATATCCAAAAACGGAAACCTTACAGATGTCAATACGCAAAACCAGGCGAGAGCCTTTTGCGCCGCACGTCTCTTAGATTTGGCATCCAGTTTTTCAAACTCCTTTTTGGTCATTGGGCGCCTCCTACACCAATTCGTCGCCATCGAAATCACCCGGTAATGTCATGCTAACCGGAACCGGGCCGTCGAGATTCGGGCACAATTTATTAAGCAACTCGTCGTCTGATATCTCCGTACAATCATACGAAATTCCCATCCCGGCAGCAAACCCCTCCACAAGATAGTCATAGTCATCGCCTTTAATAGCAGCTTCATCATCCGTAGCCATGCCTTTCTTTTCCAGCCAGTCTTCGACAACATCCACCATCCTACCCAGTAATTCCGTGCGGTCTGTTTGTGACAAGAAAGTAAAATTCCGGTCATCTATGTACTCGTTGGCAAATATCTTTCTGGTGTCCGTTCCAAAAGAACTCACAACCTCTGGCAGATTCTCGTTGACCGCATCAAATATAATTCCCTGCTCAGCAGACCAGGCAACCGCATTATCAAGAATCTCTCCGACACGGCAAGTCCACAGAACCAGCTTGTCTCCTGCTTCCTGGCGCTTTTTCAGGTAAGCGATCAACTCCTTATTCGGCTCCCCAATTTCCGGCCACTTATTCTCACACAGAGTCCCATCGAAATCCACTGCAATAATTTTAAAATCCATCTTTTTCTCCTTTCAAGGCTCCAAAACACGTGTTCCCACAATATTTTCAATAGTTTTTATCAACATGTTTTCCATTGGCAAAGCGGACATATTCATATCATATGGGGAAATGGTAATTTCTACACTAAAAATATTTTTGGAAATTTTGATACACATCCAGTCTGCTTCTTCAATAGGATTTTCAAAAGAAATCTTGTATCCTTTATCAGTTAATCTTTTAATATAGTCGCCCAGCATATCTCTCAGTCCTCCTTATTTACAACAAAGAATAAACCTTTTGCGTCCTTTTCCAAAAATATCATTCCAGATGCCACGGCAAACGCATATTCGGCGCGACTTCCTCCATTTTCCAAATTATACCATCCGGGCAACTGATAAATAGCATCGCATCTGCTCATGATAGCCATATCAATCGCCCGTTTGTCCTGTTTGGTCCATTCTCCAGAAAAGTCCATCCATGCCGGATTAAAAACTGTATAGCCCTGCTGAACCAGTTCTTTTTCTGCCCGATCAAAGGCTTCCTTGTTGAAGTTGGGATACCCTTTCATAGGACCACTAATAAATACTTTCATGTGCTTCTCCTTTCAAAAATGGGCATAAAAATAGCCCAAATCTGTCCGTTTAGACAAATCGAGCTACCCTTATACCAAAATATCAATGATTTAGTCTTCTACGACCTCGAACTGTTCCGGGGGATACAGATAATCTTCTCCGCTGTCATCCACAATCCGGTACCACCCCTTTTCTACTGCGAGGACAGTGTATACTTTGTCGTGCGTAAGTACCAGAAAATCTGTTTTTCCTTTCCACCTAACTTTCATATTCTTCACCTCATTCCAGCCATTTCTTCACTTTGAATTTGTGTTTCCCAACCGATGGCTCCTGGAACCAATGTACCTCAGCATCAACATCTTCACCACTACAGTCAATAGTTCCAATTCCTTTACAGTGCTGCCATTCATCCGGATCGCCGCCTATCTGTTCGGAGAGTCCCTGAGCAACTTCCGGCTCTAGTTCTTTTGCACCGCCTTTCCCGGCAAACACTTTTGATTCTCTGATTCTAGTTCCCTCTGAGAAATGAAAGTATTCTCCAGTTGCTGGATCTAAAATATCATAGTTCCGAGCCTTTGCTCCGACGCTTTTATGAATGTATGTATCTTCAATGGTAGCACCTTCCCCGGATTTTTCAACTGTTTTCTTAATCGGATATGGCGGACCATTCCGTACACCCCATTTTTGTCCCTCGACTCCGTGATGAGCGAGTTCTGAATTGTTATCCAGCTTTTCCTTTATCTTACCGAGAATCTCTTCCACTTTCTTTCTGGTATTCGGATGCAACTTCATATAGTTCTTATGCTCGTCATACCATTTGAAGATTTCCTGCAGGTTCCCTTTCACCCAACTGAATGCCCACCAATCGCAAACCATTTCAAAAATATAATTGATTGGCATCTCTATTAGAATCTCGCCCTCTTTCGGATCATCATTGATAAGAACCCAGTGCTGCCAGTGATGCGGATTCCGGTGGAGATGCAATAACCAGGCTTTTCGGTATTCCTGAACTACTTTGAAAGACCGATTGCCGCCATAGAAGTAGGCATCGTATGCCTCGTATTCGTCCGGCTCGAACTTTGACTGGTCATGGGCAAAACCGGTTTGCCATCCCAGGTTTGGAATATCCTTTATCAGCTCTGGAAGATTGGTTTGGAGCCACTCAAAGCCGTTTCTCACATTTTCTTTATGTTTGGCCAGATACTGGTCGTATTGATAGCTCATTTCTGCCCCCTTCAAATTAACGGAAGCGAATACTCGTCCGTAATCTCTGTAATTTTCTTTGCCAGTTCCACAGTAGCTTCATTGCGCTCGTCCGGTCTGACTTCCGCCATCTTTCTAATCGTAGTCACAAATAACCGCATAGTTGACTGCTGCAATGTTTTGTGTCCCTGGCAGATAGTATCTGCAAACTTTTCAGCGTCAAAGCCAAAAGCATTCACAAAGTCCAAAATATCATTGGCTAGTTTTTCAGCTTTCTTTGTATTCTCCATCGTTGTCTCCTTTCTTGTCAGCCAACTTATGATATAGTTCCTTAGCTTCCTCGCCCTCAAAGGCATTGACAACGTTTATACCGTTTTTAACCTTTGTCCCGACAACAAGTACCGGAATATCATTGGAAAAATCGGCACACACCAAAAAACTTTCTAATTTCTTTTTCACGGTTTTCTCCTTCCTTTTTTGTTACCACTTTGCCCAACCAGTATCATTAAATTTTTTCTTGTCTTTCAGCGCCTTACTAATTGCCAAATCGATTCCAGAGCGGCTTTTCAGATGATAGTAATATAAATCAGTATAGGGAGTGTTCATCCTGTCAATCCGCCCGCTGGACTGTACCATAATCTTGTAAGAGTAGTTCTGCGAGTAAAATATAATAGTATCAGTCTTGACGCAGTTCCACCCCTCAGCCCCGGCATTGTACTGAACAAGGTACACCCATTTTCCTAATATAAGCCCTCCGTGAGATATCGTATCCGGTATTGGTTGATGCTTGTGCCCGTTCCATTCGGCTATTTCAACATCTTCGCCGTAATGTATACTTTTTAGAATTTCCAACTCATAATCGAAGTTATAAAATATAATAGCCCTCGGATGCTTCTCCAAAATCTGCAGCAATGCAACCTGCCTTGATTCATCTGAATTGACCACTTTCCGCAATGCGTAGCAGAACTCCGCAGCATTCTCAATCGGCTTATTTTCCCAAGGATTCCACCGTGTACGACAAATATCCTTATACCTCTCGATACTATAAGGTACGAACACATCCTCGTGATGGGAGATTGTTTCCCGTTTGAAATCCATGCTAATCAGAATAGAGTTCCGAAGCCGTATCAGCCGTCCGGTATTCAGGTATCGGTCAACTTTAGGGAACTTGGTAAAATGACTGTAAACAATATGCTCCCTTGTGAACTCGCTTTTATTCTTATAGAAACCGTTGGCGATGAACACCGGAATATAATCCTGCCATGTATCCCCAGGAGTGGCCGACAGCAGAATCCATCGGTTCGCTTTTGCTATCCGTAAGAAAGCTTTTACCCAGGCTCCGGTTCCGACAACCCGCTGCTCATCAAATATAAAGAAAGCATTCTGCACTTCGGCATACTTCTGGATGTTGTTCCATGAGTCAATAACCACTTTGTTGGAGTAGAGATTAACTTCACGATTGGGTGACAGCAAGAACGGTGAAAGTTCTCCCTCCCACTCGCAGGTGTCCCTTTTCCGAGCAGTGGTAATAATATAAAGGTCTTTTGGTGGATCGCCCATCGTGACATACTCGTCCGTACCGACCTCCCCATCTTCGCATAAATAATAGTAGGCGAGAGCAGTGCGAGACTTACCGCTACCAACTCCGCCACATAGGATGCAGCCGTTTTTCATCCGACGTACCGCATCTAACTGATAGCCACGCAACTGTATTCCAGCCATAAAGTTTCTCCTGTATCATTTCTTCAATAATCCGACGGCCTCTTTTGCCAGCCGGTCAGCCTCCTCGTTACCAGAAATACCAGAATGCCCCTTTACATGACGGAAATATAACTTTACACCGCAAGCGATAATAGAGCAGGCAAACTGAACATAATCCTTGGTAACGGTTTTCTTTGCTTTCCATATCCCCAAAGGCCAGTTGGCAACTCCTTCATAGTCGTAGAATATAATCAGTTTTTTCATCTGGAGCTTCCTTGCCAGTTCCATTACCTTTTTCGCCCCAAGGATTTCGCCGGCTACGTTTCTCATAACCGCCCATTCTTCATTGTCGCCGCTTGCCTGTATAACATGCCTCTTTCCGAACTGGTCAATCAGGAACCCTCCGCAACCATAAATCTTTGTTGTAGGATTGAAAGAACCGTCCACGAAAGCATAAGATCTCTTCGGAATTTTAACCGGGGATTTTTTCATCTTTCTTTTTCCCTCCACATTTCCGGTTTGTCGGTTCCTTCCCTAGCACAAGTATCAAGACACTCGTTGCATGGGTCGTCAGTATCTTTCTTCTTTTCATATTCGCAGGTCTCGCAATACTTCTCAAAATCCACGAACTTAGTGTTTCCAGCCATCAAATTCTCCTTTCCGAAACAGAAGAGCGGCAACCATAATCAGTCGCCGCCCTCTACTCCCTTTATTCCTGCGGACCCTCCAGCTCCGCGTACTTCGCTGCCCACTCGTCTTCTTCAATGGTGACATACATCGTCTTCAGGTAAGCCTTGATGCCGGTCTTTCCATTGACTTCCCATTCAGACGGATTGATTGTCAGATCCACATTCCGGATTTCCGCATAATCCAGGGAATCTACGGATTCCTCGTCCAACTTTGTTTGACACTTTCTTGTTACCATAATAATTTTGGGAGGAATCTTCTTATAACTCACGGCGACCTGAATATAATTTTTGGCTTCCTCATCCTCATCGCGAGGCGGCAGGATACGTACATTCCAGCCATCTGCCGCTAACTGCTCAACCATATCCGGATCTTCAATGACAACACAGAAATTCCGATCTCCTTTCCGGTTATACTTTGTCTCTTTTCCCGTGAAATTCCTAAACATGATTCTTGCGTTCTCGATGTTGATAGGTGGTATTCTTCTTGACATTTTTCTTTCTCCTTTTCTTTTTTTTATTTGAATGGAATTTCTTCAATCACATATCCGCGTTTGCACTCCAGATGAATCGGATCATTGTCAAAATACGGACAATCAAAGCACGTTTCGATTTTGGCATCTCCGCAAGGAGCGACCCATGTATGAGCATCTTCTTTCACATAAGGATCATCCGATACAAACCACTCAAAATCCCCATACGATGAGATCGTTTTGACAGCTTCATCCACGAGCTTGTCGTAATAAGAGCGGTCAATGTCACCTTCCTTATTCAGCTCACGAACCATTTCAGATTCAAGCCAGCGATATCCAGACGAACCTGTTACAGCATAATACTTGCCGTTCTGCTCTCTGAGAAGTACACCACCCCCACTACCAGGTTTAACGGGAGAGAAACGTCCAACTTTTCCGATGAAACGATAGTTATGTCCCTTATCAATTTCTGGCTGAAGCTCCACACATATTTTCTCGAAAGTTGTATCTGATAACAGTCCTTTTTTATAATCACTTTCCGCTTTTGAGAACTGTTTTTCAAATTCAGATACATCCGGCAATCCTTCGTTCATATCCAAATATATTGCCGTCTTAACTTCTTTCGTTTCCGCCATATCCTCAAAAAGAATATCTTCCTTGCTAAACAAGGTTTTAAAGACATATGGAACCTGAAACTGAGGTCCTGTTGCCGTCCATTTTCCGAGACCATTTCCGTCTTTGTATCTGGCAATATAAACAGCATCGTTTACCAGACACATTCGGTCGTATGTAGCCTCATGTTCAAATGTATAGCCGTACTTCTTACCGAAATCCATAACAAACTGGATAATCTCAGGTGTTGCATCCGGAATCTTAATAGAATCGGTCTTAATATGTGCGACCGTATATCCACGTTTCTGTACCTCATTCTTCAAATCTACCATAAACAGAGCTCCACGCTTCGCCACGATGTTATCAATGTTTCTCGGATCACGGAATGCGTTCTCGAAGGACGCAGAGGTCAAACCATAAACAGAGTTGATTGCCGTCTTCAATGCGTCAGCAAGCTGTTTACATGTCATTTCGCCGTTAATTACTTTCTGAATATAAGGCGTAAGCTTACCATCCAGCATCTTATTCACAATATCCCAAGCCTCATGCTTGATGCTGACACGACCCTCTACGATATCACGGAACGCCGTTGTGAACTTCACACCGAACAGAACCTCTGCGATTGCGCTGTGCGGATGCATGGAAGTAATATCCAGCAATGCGTCGTTTCCGTGCATACCAGGTTCAGAATATACATACCCACCTTCTCCAACTTCTTCTCCGCGATATACAGATTTTCCGTTCTCGAAAGTATAGCCCGGAAAATACGGCAAAAGACTTCCAGCCTCACCATGTGTTTGTTCCATCATCTCCGGACAAGCCTCTGCCAGGAAATTATAGGTTTCAGCATCAAGATCATACACGGGTTCTGCGAGATTCCGATAGTGGAACTGGTCTTGCGGCTTCCGCTCATTACCAAATATAATCTTAGTTGTGAGGGTATTCGTCGTATCATTGACTGTCATACCCGCCAAGTCAGCCAGAATCTGTCTGGCCGTCCAGTCCGCTTTCAAATAAACAAAGGCTGCTTCCGTTGCAATAACATCGTTATCACAATACTCAGCGACCTTAGTCCAAAGTTCTTCGGGGACCGGTTCATCCCAAGGAAGTCCTAATTCTTGATGATGCGTTCCCGTTTTTATAATGCGAATTTCTGCATCTGAGAAGCCTTTCTTTTCCAACTCTTTTTCAGAGATGTTTCCCATTTCAATTTCCAGTTTTTTAAGGCTCTTTTTATTTCCAGCAGAAGCAAAGTCATACACATCCGTATAAGATACATTGTACGCCTCTCCAAAGAAGCAGTCCCGGTTAGCCCCTTTCTTTGCCCCTACAATTTTCTGAGACAAATTATAAAGCTGCTTATTGTCATATCCCATAAGCCTTGCGTAGAGAATATGATTGTCGTACCGCCGACAGTTGAACCCCACCAGACGGAATTTCATCAGTTCCTCAATCTCTGCAGGAGCCGGGTTAATCATGCGGACTACCGGTTTTCCCTCACCCTCGATCTTCCAGTTTACGAGGAAGAGATTCGGGAACACCTCCACATCGTAGAAAACCAGTTTCGCATCTTCATTTCTCATCCCAGAAGAAGCCTCCTCCGACTTGAACTGCATCTTATTCACGAGCTTGATACAGTAATCAGCCTGGTTTGTGCTGTTAGCGGCAAAAGCAAGAACGCCATTACGCATGTCCGTGACATCATATTTCAAGTCGCTTGCATAGGCGTCCTCCAAAATTTTATAAATGAAATCGATACTCGGCTTAGTCCCCGGATGAATCTCCTTATTGAGATTCCGCATAATCAGCGTCCTAAGTCCTTTCTCGCTCTTTATTGCATCAAAATTTACCATTTTTTCTCCTTTCACCGGCAGCCCGGAGCTAATCGTAGCAATCGGCAAATCATTACATTTGGATAACTTTCTCCTGAGAGAACTATTGCCGGCGAACACTTTCACTTCGATATGGTCATCGTAAATCCTGCTGAGCTTTGCCGGATCTCCAGCGTAAATATAATGCAGGTGTATCCCAGCACCGCTTTTGCTCAGCTCGGCATAAGTAGGCGGCCATTTGCTTGCCTCTTCGACATTCCTTTCAAAACTCTTGTTCCCGGTCTCGTCCGTAATATCGAAGTCAATGACTATATGATTCTCTGCAACCTTTACATAATGCAGTTTTGACGTGTCCAATGCCGCCAGTTTTGTTTTTACCGCATCCCATTTTTTAGATGGTGTCTCTTGGGATGAAGCATACTGTGCAGGGCATCCGGAACACTCACGGTCAAATATAGATTCCGTACAGTCAAACTGCAGTAATGGTTTCATTTCCTGTTCTTTTTTACTCTCCTTCCTTTCATCGAATTTTTCTGTCCGGAAACCAACGTAATAGCTGCGTACCCTTGTCCCATCATCGAAATTGAAGCGTTCCTTGTATTCGTGAAAATAATTCTTAAGCTCTTCCTTAAAAACTCTCTGGGAAAATGGAAAGCCGACTTTTGCTTCATCGCAGTAAGTCTTGTACATTTCCCAGGCAGCTTTCAAGGTCGTGCCGTCCTCTTTCTTGAATACATGGTAGGAATCAATGATGAAGTTATAGAAGTCGTTCGACGCGCCCAACATCGTAATCGGAATATAATCGTCATACTCTCCGGGACTCGCCAGATACACTTCCTGACAATGGTACGCAACCGCACCAAGCTCGAAATCAATCTGCTTCACAATCGCCTTATAATCTTTCGGGTTCAGCTTTTCGCCAGTTGGTGACACGTCAATCAATCTTCGTATCAGACCGGATTTTGCGTCCGTAATCTTTACCGGCTTGTTTGTACCCATGAAAAGAAAACATTTAAAACGATTAGAATAGGTTGATTTAAACTTTTCGTTCACAGTCATAAGTTCGTGGGAGACCAGACTGTTCAACCTCGTGTTATCCTCAATCTTCGACAGGTCCCCATCGTGCTGGATAGCAACCAGCGGATTGCTCTTAAACGCTTCCAAAGCAAAAGAGTTGTTTGAAGAGCCAAGACTTTTTGCATCAAAGACCGAATAGTATCCCTCAAAGAGCTGCTGTATGATGTTAAGAACCGTCGATTTTCCGGTTCCGGCAGCCCCATACAAAACCATAAATTTCTGAAGCTTTTTGGATTCTCCGGATACGACCGACCCAATGGCCCATTCAATCTTGTGTCTCTCTTCTTCGGAATATAATACCGACATCAGCTTGTCATAGGCAGACAAATCGCCAGCTTCAAGCGGATAATTCAGCTTTTTGCTGGCGTAGTCTTTCTTGTCAGTAGGCGTGTTGGAAAATATAAGTTTCTCATCCAACATATGGAAAGAGTCCCTCATCTGCTTCTGGCAGTATTTATGCCACCGGTCAATCATACCTGATTCGGCATCCCACATATGAAGGACTTTAACATTGGAGTCAAAACGCTGGCGGTTCTCCTCCGCATATCTATCCAGTTCACGGTCAATCAGTTGTAATGCATCCTGCTCATCTGTTGACCATAAACCACGTTCCTCAATCCAGATAGCATAGAAGTCTCCGCCCCGGATCATCAAATCGGAGCTTGTCCTGACAATAAACTTTGGATAGATTTCTATTATTCCGCGCTTTGTGCTACGCGTTGAAATCATAAGAAAGTCAATCATCGCATTTTTAATCTCCTTCCTTGTCCCTAAGCTCCTTAATTTCCTCGTTCATATTATTGAGCTTTTCTTCCAGCTCATTGATTTTCTGGTTCTGTGCCAGAAAGCAAAGTTCCACAGCAATGCCAAATATAAATCCAGCCATAGCATTAGAGCGGTTCTTTCTTTTCAGCCGACAGATTTCACCGTTTATCTTCGTTATTGCATTTGCGAATGTTCTAGCGTTGTGATTGCAAAGTTCGGCTATTGCGCCTATATTGTCGACCGATATCCTTACCTTACTTGTGACCATACAGTTTTCTCCTCTCTAAATATGATTCAGCTCTTAAGTACCTCGTCGAAGTACCACATTGCCTGATACCAGATTTCCACCGACCGCATATCGATCCGGTTATGATGTACTGTGAAAAGTCCGCCATCACCATTCCGTTCGTATTCCCGATTCATAAAACGGTGCAGAATCTTTTCAACATACCGCTTGTCAAAACGGTCATCTGTCATCTTCTCCAAACCAAGATTTACAATCATGTCCAGAAACCATTTACCGGTTCTATCCCCGATATCTGGGTTGTCCATGATATGCTCTTCGCATCGAATGGAAAGGGCGACCATCATTTCCAGCACACTGCAGTCCTTGTCGTCCAGACAGTCGGCCACTTCCGAATTGTCAAGTCCGCAATCATAACCGAACCGATACCGCAAATCCACCCCATCTTCCGCTCGGTTGCCATCCATAGCAATCGTGTAGTTAAACGGCGTATCAAAAAGCTTACAGAGCAGTTTCCGGTAGGACAGTCTTTTGGCATCTTTGCACACGAGCTGGTACATCCATTCAAAATATTCGTTAATCAGCTCGTTTTTCATTTTTCATCATACCTCCACTTTCTTCGGCCCTGAGTGTTCTATATCAACCAGGAAACTCCTCTCATCGAGAAGAATCTCATAGTCACATTTCCGCTCGTCACACCTGACAAATACAGAATCATCTTCATACTCGCCAAAGTGATCCAAAGCATCGCCGACAATATCCTCCACATCATCTACAACTTCATTATTGTCATCCACCAGGACACCGTCTGCATAATAGGTCAGGCTGATCCTCTCATAATCCTCAAACTCACCGAATTCCTCCGGTGATATGACATAAGGAAATTTTTCTTTCATGGGAGCCTCCTTTTCCCCTTCAACGGTTCCTCCGTATTTTTGAACCATAGCTGCATACTGTACAAGATCGGGCTTTTCTTTTGCCTGTTCGGCGGCCATACGTGCTATTCCATTATTAAGATCTCTGGTTACTTCCTGCCCGATTTCAGATGCGTTTTTTGCTCCTGTATGTTCTTCTTTTCTGAAAAAGACCTCTTTCACAGAGTTAATCTCTTCCTGGGCGATCCTTTCATACTCCTTTTTTACAAAACACCACGTCACCACGGAGCCTGCCATCGCCCCAACGGCAAACGCTGCTAAATATAATCCTCTACTCATCCCGTTTTTCCTCCGTCTTTAATGTCATGGTGGTAAGTGCCAGACCGCCAAACAGAAACGACACGCTCAGCAAAATACCGCCGACAATGTGCCGCTTACGTTTGGTATCCAGGGTGAAGTCCAACATGGCGATGATGGCCTCAAAATTTTCCATGCTTTCCACTCCTTCCCCCAAACAGGACAGCCAGTCCTGTTATGAAACAGATCCCGGACAACGCCGATAACGTATAAGACATTACAACTAATCCGCTATTCATAAGCTTCTCCTTTCATTCATAACTACTGAAATAATGGTTTCCTTCCTGGAACATAGGAGTTCCGTATTTGCCGTATCCGCCTGCCGTGAAAAATATAACTTCATAGTTTCGACGCTCCTGAAGCTCTTCCCTGACAAGCTGGCATATTTCATCCGTGACGCAACATCGATCTACACGTCCGTTCCACATGGATGAAAATTGACTGGGCTGATAAATGACTTCAAAGACCGTATCTGGATAATGCTCGGAATCTACGCGGTTCAAAACCGTATCAATCACCAACCGCTTTCCGTACTCCGATTCCCCCTCTGCCTCAGCCATTGTCACCAGAGCAATCAAATCGATATCTTCTTCTGAAAGTCCTGCCTCTTCGCTGTTATCCGAAAGTTCTTCCACTTCAATCGCGGCAGGAATGCCAGAATGCTCCTCTTCGTTTATTGACACTTCGATTTGTTCGGAAATCAGTATGGATTCTGTACTGACCGGCTCTGCAACAGTTACAATCTCTCCACAAACAGATGCGCAATTCCCGACAACACAAAATATCAAAAGAAGCAAAAGCATTCGTATTCTTCTGTGCATGTCAGCCACTCCTTTCTAAAATATAAAGGCTGGCCATCCCTAAAACAGATAATGATAGTCAGCCAAATCGCGATCAAAGTTCCCGGATAGCATAGAGGTATACCCTTCCCTTCAAATCATCTCATTATAAATATTGCCATCCACATTGAAGTCGATGGCATAAGCCTCTTCGTACCCGCCCTGCTCGTTCGGGAGCTTCACTTTCTTTACGTCGAACTCCACATAGTTATCCCCGTTCGGATGATTCAAATCGTAAATCCAGCCAACTACCATGCCGGCCTTACTGTCGTGAAACCCGAGCATGTCATAGACATCATTCAAAGTGAGATGTCCGGTCGCTTTCAGTTTGTCGTTGGCATAGTTCTGCTGGGAACGCAGGAACATCTCGACATAGGACGAATCCTCCTCCCAGTAGGGATTGCTCCTTGTGAAATACTTCACATAGCCGCTGGCATTCGGATCGGCAACCTCGATGCTCTTCTTGACCTTTTTCTCTTTGCCTTTCTCATCCGTAACGGTCTCCTCAATTTCCTCAGCCTTAATGTTGTAACGGAGCTGATGGTCCACTTCCTTACCGAACCGCTCTATAACACGGTTGCGGTAATCTTTAAAGTCCTGGGTAGCTGCCGCTAAAGCTGCTGAGATCGCCATATTGCGTTTCCTGAGGATATTGTTGGATGCCAGAATGCTGCTGATGGACAAAATTCCAAGCCCCACTGCCGGAGCATAAAGCTTGGCCAGCTTTACACCTGCCTGGGCATAAACGATAGCTGTATCTTTCTTAGCGTCTTCCGCATTATACTTCTCCGCCACATCGGGATTCTCCGCATACTCATGGATCTTGTCCAACTGATTCTTAGTCTCATCCAGGATTGTGTCGATTTTCGTGGTCGCTTTGCAGGCCATTACAGCACTTACAACAGTGCCCACAACACCAACCGCAACCAGAATCTCAGGACTGCGCTTCTTCAAGCCGAACCCGATCTTATTCAAAGCCCCACTGGCCTTACTCATAATTTCATTTGCTTTCATGATTATTGCTCCTTTTCATATTTTTTAGTTTAACGGCAATGCTCTCGGCAGCTTAATCGTGTATCCGTCACGGACCCTTACCACCGATGCATTCCGAATATCCGTCCATCCGTACTTATTGTCCGTATAACTGCCAGTGATTCCTACCAAATCATAGAAGTCTGCCACACTGACAAGGCCATATGTAGCAATCAGTTCATCCATTCGGGACAGGACTTCCTCTGCTTCCCCGCGATTGTCCAAGATAACGTCATCATAATCGTACCCTGTTCGCGTTCTGGAAGAACCATAATCCCTGCGGTCATCCCTCTTGTCATAGTAGCTCCTATAAGATACCTTGGAAGCTGTTCCGTTCTTTTTTGTTCGCCCAGTCTCTCCATACAGAATCATGTCAATTCCGTTCGTCACGATATCTGATATGGCTTTCTTTACCGCTGGCACCAATACATCCATCAGAATATAAGACTTTACTTTCTGCGCATCCTCCTGGATAAATACATCCGCAAATTTCTGAATCTCACTTTTCTTTCTGGATTTTACAGAACCGCTGACCACTTTTTCCACTTTCTTTCCAGGGGGCGCCGCCTGCTGTTCTTCCTTAGATTTATGGGAGTTTGGCTTGTATTCTTCCATAAAATATAATTCTCCTTTCAGCTTATCTCCCGCAGTTTGCCAGGCAACGTAATCTTCACGCTGGCAATGCGGTTGTTTCTTTTCTTCCACTGGTAGGAAAGATTGCTCCGGGCTTTTGTCTCAGATGCGGCCATTGTCTCTCCTTTCCAGTTACTTTGGACACAGCGATCAAACTCCATGACCGGTCCATCATACAAATACCTGTTCATTGCAATCCTCCTTCCAGAAAACGAAAAAAGGGAAAGCACCCTGTTACAGGTACTCTCCCCTCATCTGATCCACCGAATATCATTTCTCGGATTCTTCTTCGGACTCCTCTTCGTTGTCAAAGTGGTCGTCATCAAAATCGTCCGCCGCCGAATCGATCATGGGCTTTGCTTTCCGTGCTTTGATCTTGGCGATTACCGGCTTTGCCAGCTTACAGATAGCCATACCTGCAAGAATGCCCAAGCCGAAACCCGCCGCCATCCTGAAGCCGCATCCGGAACTCGCCTTCACGATCTCCTCCGTTGCTGTTTCGATAACTTCCTCGTTTTCCATGATTTCATTAGGTTCCATAATTGTTCTCCTTTCGTTTATGAAATAGTGTGGATTCTTCCATTAAAGGCATTGTAATTTCTGCGCAGTTACATCAGAGTGCGAAAATCGTACCTTGGCGCTACCCGGTATCCGATCACAAGACATGGCGTCTCATCTTCCGCGAGCTGCGAACTGAACTCCAGATTGATAAAACCGTCTGCCAAATTCCATCCGAGGTCATCGCCAATATCGGTAGAACGCAATCCGATCTCGTAATAGAACTCGTTCAGCGAAATATACATCTCGCTTATAAGCCTTTTATTCAGCTCGTTTTCCACCCTCCGGAGCTTTTCAATATCACACTTAAAATATCGGGATGTAATCGTATCATAACAGAGAGTCTCCCCACGTCCTGTGATGATGACTTCTTTGTTCACGACCGGATCACGCTGAAGCTTATCCTTTGCTACTGCATCCCGGATTTCCTGCTCTTTCTTCTCCCCGATGGTTTCAATTACCTTTTCCTGGTACTCTTTTAAAGCGGACTCCGACAGGGAATAGGCTGCAGCCAGCGCCGCATTACGCCGAATGTTCACAGAGCTGGCTCCAATCAAGCAGACAATAGAAAGTGCGCCGGTGATAGTTGCAGGAATATAACAGACCCAAGTAGTCCGAACAAGCTCTATCGGTTTTAACCGATCAACTCTCGGATGGCTGTCTAATCTTTTCTTTTCGGCATCTTCATACAGCTCTTTATTCTGCCGGCGCTTCTCCTCCTCGATAAGAATCAGCGCTTTTGGCGTTGCCCGCACTGCCAATACGGTGGTAGTAATCATCCCGGCGATGCCAATCCCTGTAAGGATTTCAGGACTATGTTTATGCAACCCTACCTTTACACTTTTGGCAATCCGGGAGAAATCAGGTTTCTTCATTTCGTCGCTTCTCCTTTCAAAATATAGACCGCCCACAAGGGGCGGAGATTAGCCTAACCGCAAGCGGAAGACCGGACGAACCCCGCCAGAGGTCGACGCGGCGCCGCAGGACGCATAGCCAACGAGGCTCACACCAGCGAAAGACGTCCCAGAAGACTTCAGCTTGTTCTGCAGCCAACCCCATTCATAGGGTTCTCCTTCCCGGATGGCGATACGATTCTTGCGGTCTTTCATAAGCGGCCACTGTTTCTTTCCACTTGGTTCGTAGGAATCAACATCCCCGAAGAATTCCTCCGCATACGGAATACGGATCAGATCACCGTTCTTGAACGGAACCATCATTTCCCGAACAGAATCAAAGATTTCCAGAACGCTGTTCTTCTGAAGCTCCTTGCGCAGGTCACTTGCCTCATAGCCGCCCTCATTCGTATTCTCACGATTCATCTTATAGCCCTCATCCAGATACTGGTCCAAAAGGAAGATCGCCCCTTTCCTGGTGACTTTCTGGCAAGTAGCGGTATACTTTCCAATCTGAATCTGATCTCCGACCTTGAACTCGCCTGTTGTCTGAATAGATACTTCCTGTTTTCTTAATACTTTCATCTTTTTTCTCCTTTTGATATGTCATTTCATGGCAATCAGAACGTCTAAAATGTTCTCCGCCATGTCATGTGCGACTGAAAATATAAAACTGGTCTTTTTGTTCCGGCATGAGAAGTCTTCCATTTTACGGATGAAATCCTCAACAACCATGATGGGCGGCGTGAATCGGGATTCTTCAATGCTTTTCAATATTTCACCCACCGCCCACCGGCTATACGAAACCTGCTTGAACCATTCTTTTGACATACGCCATCCCGGTTCTTTCAGGTATTCATCCGCATATTCCCGAATCACGGACAAAATATAATCATTGCTCATTGCGCTGCCTCCTCTGCGCATTGTGTGCAAGAAGAAAGAGCCCTTGTTCAGGGCTCCTCTTCTTCGTGTTCTTTCCTGGCCAATGCCTCATTCACTTTTTCTTCGATCTTTTCATCCATCTTCTTTTCGTTGACCCAATCGGTGATGAGTGATGTCCCCATCCCAATTACAGTCGCCGCCAATCCGATTCCTTTAATTACCGCTCCAGTCATAAAGCATCTCCTCCTTTCATAATAGTGGTTGCAAATTTTGCGGAGTTGTCAGCATTCCCATTCTTCCAGGACTTCTGGCGGAAATACCATATCAATGGAATAGCAGGCCGTTCCCCCATCGTCATTATCAATCAGCCGATGTTCAAAATCTACCCACATGATTCCAGAAGACATGGACCACCCAACGGTTCCTCCGTATTCGGTCATAGGCAGCCCCAGAAATTCATAGAACTCATTCAGGAATGCATAACCTCTCAGTGTAAAATTTCGGTTGAAATGATACTCAGCATCTATCACTTCCCGTTCATACCGCATAATGGATTCCCCGGATATTTCATCGTAAAATATAACCTTACCATCCGGAACATCCGAATCAAGCGGATGAAAATTACAGTGTTCCCGTATCATGGCATTTCTGATTTCGGCATCTGCTTCTTCGCCATGCAGTTCGATCAACTTATCACGATATTCCTTGTGATAGTTTCTAAGCAAAGCGTAAGCGCTCATCAATCTTGCCTGATGCTGTTTGTTAAGAGCGTTTGCCCCGAAAATACAGAAGACGGTGCCAGCTCCAATAGCAGCCGCCGGGATATACAAATGAGCAACAGTGAGGACAATCTCCGTCCTACTTAAATCTGTTCCCTTTTCGTCCGTAGCATCTTCCAACAACTTCATAGCTTTAGGCGTCACCTTGACGGCAGCCACAGCTGTCCCGACTACGCCAACGGCAGCCATACAGCACAAAATAGTGGGAGATGAACGTTCTAAATATAACCTCGACCTACCGCACGTTCTGTAGAATTTTTGCTTCAAATTCATCTTTTACCCTTTCCTTTCACTGTAAAAAACTCTTTCCATGAAAACGGCTTCTTGCCCTCCGATTTTTTCATTACTGGCATTTGCGGCGGTTTATGTACTGTTGGAACAGATCGTACAATCTCTGGTACCACGTTTTTAGAGGAGTCCTCAGATTTAGGAGGCTCTTTTTCTCCCTCTGTTATTTCTTCTGATTTTCGTGCCTCCGCATTCCAGAATCTTATCCGGCGCAAGGTCCACACATCGGTAAAATATAACGGCGTAAACCAGATGTTTTCAGGCTTCTTGTAGCCCGGTTCTATTGTAGCGCCGCAAATGGGTTCCGAAAGGGAGTTCCCTACAACCACATACCCAGGGCATCCCAAAAGGCTGATCTGGATGTAACACATCTTTGCAACAACTTCATCAATGTCCTGCCCGACAAAAAGTACTGACCGCTGATAGTTAATATCCATATCATCTTTACAGACATTTGCAAACGCCATAAGCATACATCCCGCTCCACAGCAGGAGTCGCAAACAGAAATGTAATCTTTGGATGCAATCTGGTCTTTTGCCTCATCCCCTAACTGTAGCTTTGCCATAAGCTCGGCAACATGCCACGGTGTAAAGAACTGGCCATGCCACCCGCTTCCAAAGTCGAGCTGCATGTAGAACTTTCCAAGAAAGTCCTGAGCCGGATTCTCCTCTAGGGCTAACGTGGTAATGCCAAGCAGTTCGGAGATAAGATTGAGTTCATCTTTGGAATAGCTTTTAATCGTCTCCATGTATGAATCCTCTCGCAATTTCCAGACCTCCGGTCTTTTGTCTACAGCATTAGCAATGGCACATGCAGACATATTCACAAAGTCCTGCCACACTTTCCACGAATGATGCCTCCTGCACAACTGCTCAAACACGTCAATAAATTGTTTCTCAAATTCTGTACTACCTCTGATTCCTTTCATTCTTTTTTTCTCCTTTCGATAAACACTAAGAGCCCCTGTCAAGACTCCAAAACTTAAGAGAAGCAGTGAGGGGCTCGAACCCCCGACGCCCACATTTCAGTGGTGCTCTACCAACTGAGCTAACCGTTTCTCCATAATACCCCATGCAAATTTCGCGCAAGAAGAAAGAGCCCTTGTTAGGACTCCTCTTCGTGGTTCTTAAACTTGCTCTTGATGTACTCCATGATGTCGCTCCAGTAGAACCAAAGGTACGGAACGATCATCGAAATCGCCAGCAGCACCGAATATCCTTTCCAGTGCTTCTTCAGCCATTTCCATGACGGTCTCATAACCATTTCGTTGTATTCTTTTAATGCTCTCATCATAATTGTACCCTCCTGAAATTAGTTTATTTTTCCATAAAAGCCCTTGCAATTTTTGCGCAAAAAATAAGAGACCACATTTTCAATGTGTCTACGGAATCGAACCGTAATCCTGTTTACATTGCTTTCCCCTTGCGCCATTTCTGACCGCGTACTAACAATCGGGAATTTAATCCCTGTAAACCGTGCTCCTGTCTACACCAGCTCTCATAATACTGGTTGTAATTTTTGCGTATGTAAAAGCGAAGAGACCGTGTCCCCACGATCCCTCAACTCTTTACAAACCAATCGCTGCCAGAAGCTTTGTAAGTTCGTCTTTACCCAATTCTGCATCTACATTCAAGTGAACATGAGCCGTTCCGTCCGTAACCGTTGCCGTAAATTCATTCAGCTGAATATCCACTTCGTATCCTGCCTTTTTCTTTACCTCTCTTTTTACAAACTTAGCAATCAAGTTCCTCAAGAATTTTGAGTTGATTTTCATTTCGTCCATACTCCTTTTCTCCTTTCCAAATCGTTGGTTTTCATAAAGGCAGTTGTATTTCAAGCGTAAAGCGAAAGAGCCCTTGTTAGGACTCTCTCGCATACTGTAATTTCTGTAATGACATACGCATTTTTGCCAGTTCATTTCTGAGCGTTTCAATTTCGTACCCATTTTTACTCCGTAATAACATATCCTCAAATATGCGTATTTTGTTGCTTAAATGTCTCTCCGTTTTGCTCATTCTTTTCTCCTTTCGTAAATACGTGACTTTCCATAAAAGGAGGCGTAAAAATAGCGGGCAAAACGAAAAGGGCTTGTGTAGCCCTCGCCGTTTTTAAATAATTTCGTAATATCTGTTTTCAGGAAACAATTTGTCAAATGTCCATAAGTGCTTTTTGTAAAAATTGTAAGCTTTTCCATTCATTGAAAAACTCATGACCTTATCTAAGCGATCTCCAGCTATTTTAACTGAATCATCCATATAACCATACATGCGAATGACCTCAACTTTCTCACATCCAAAAAGGTTTACTTCTCCAATATGTTCCATAATAATGTCTTTCACCTTTGGCAATTTACGAATTTCCTCTGCTAAATAGCGGGCTTGCTCAATAGTGCAGCCAGTTTTTTTCATTATAACTCTGCTATCTACTCTCATTTATTATGCCTCCTTAATGCAATAATACAAATAGTTTCTCCATAATAGTCCTTGTAAAATTCGCTAAATATCGCGCCGGTCAAACACTGTTTCCCAACGCTCTTTCGGTATAGGCTTCATCTTCAAAGCCCACATAATTTGCCTGACTGTAACAGTAGGATAAAGTCCGTCCACACAATCGCCCGCCCTGTTTTCAAAGTATTCCTTGAACCTCGGATGCAAATATAAATCGTCCGTAATCCACGAATCTACCTCGCTCCACCAAGTACTTTTGGTTTCAGTGTCAAAACGCTGTTGAATAACAGCCAGTCCTTTTTCACCAATCTTGAACAAAGTGCAGCTGCTATAAACTGGATGATTACATATATAGCGTTCTCCATACATGGAGAGATAAATCGTCGGTTTTTCATAATGGTATCGCATATCCTGCTCCTTAACCGCATGAAGAAAGAGCCCTTGTTAGGACTCCTTCTTAAACCAGTTTGTGATAATTCCGTCAACATTAAAATCCAGTTCAATGTTCGGTTCCTCGCCCTTTGTGGTTATTCCAAAATCAATAAAGTTGTCTCCGATAGGGTTTTCTGAATCGTAAACCCACCCCACAAATAACGTTTTTAGTGTTACAGGGAAACCGAGATCCTCATAAATATCTCTGAGGAATACATAGCCCCGTGCTCTCAATAGCTCGTTAAAATAGAGTTGTTTCGATTTTAAAAGTATCAAATTAAACTTCTGATCTTTATCCCATAATGGGCATTTAGAATCAAACACTTGTGAATACATACTTTCCATAAATATCACGCTCCTTTCATAAGAGCAGTTGTTATCTATGCGGAGAAAAAACGAAGAGTCCATGCGTTTCGCACGAACCTTTCGCTCATCTGTTTTCAAATTCATTTCTTTGTCGGCCTGAATCGATTGAACAATCCTCTGAACGTCGTTGAAGTATAAGTTCCAGTCTCCTCAAATTTGAATCCTCTCTTCATCCAGGTCGCATAGAAAATCAGCGGTAATACGATTCCTGCCACCTCTATTCCAAGTTTGAAATATCGGTCTTTAGTTTGTTCCGCCAGCTGATCTTTCTTGAACTGTTCCTCGCGAGATTGCCGATCCAGCTCCTCCTGTTCGTGCTGTGCATCTACATCTCTACGATACATTTTTTCATCGTAATCAGTGTCGGCTTTTACATCCTCCAATCCCAATCTGTAGAGTTTGGTGACATTTTCCACTGCCGTCTGCTGCTCTTTGCTTCCCGGTTCAAGATTACTCAAACCATTAAGTTGACTTAAAATCTCGTCTGCCAACGCCTGTCTAATTTGTTCATCCATCGTTTTCTTCTCCTTTCAATGATGAATTTTTATGTTCCATAACAGAGAGTGTTATTTATGCGTTTTGCCTTTATTAACAACATTGAGTTTTACAGTTGGTTGTGCCCTCAGTCTTTCGATGTCCAATCTTGAAATTTCAAGGAACATATAAGAACCGTCCTCTGGATCATCCGCGATTACCAAATTTCCAATTGTATCCTTTCGCAAAACATGCAAAGCCGCAGTAACGCCAAGTAAAAACCCCACAATTATTCCAACCACTATCAGCACTTCTTTCTCCTTTCCTAAAAGTTCTCCCGAATTTTTTACCCGGGGAATTTTCCAAATACCAAAATAGCATGTTTTTCCGTTACCTTCGTTCTGAAAATATAAAAGAAAAGAGCCATTGCTGGCTCAAATCTTTTAAAGCATCAGATCCCTTCTTTAGTTAAAATAATTTCACTCACAATAGTAATCGGCCATAACACAATATTAACGATAGCGCCGAGTAACAAGGTAGTCCAGAAGAATACATTTGATTTATTCTCCTTAAATATTCCTCGTGATTTACCAAGTACCCATCTCAATACGATAATAAATATCTGTACAATTACTCCTGTTGTTAAATATTTTTTCATAAATATCACGCTCCTTTCATAAAGGAGATTGTAATTATTGCGTACCCTTTGCTTTCTCGTATGTAATATTCTTCCTAAGACTGGACCAGGGAATATAACGATCCTCTCTGCAAACCGGACAAAAGAACTTGTTGACCTTTCCACCGATGTCAACGAACTCCTGACTTTCACCTTCCAACCGGCTACCGCATACTGGACAACTAAAGCGATAGGTCTGCTTGATGGCTTTCTCTACAATCTTCATACCTTAGTCCTCACTTTCTTATCCGATTCAATATCCAGAAGAAGCGTCTGTACAGTTCGTAGTAAACATCCTTACAACAAGGCACGTTTACTCTCGCTCTCAGATGGTCATAAGAGATTCCCTGGGTAACAGCTTTCAAAATATAATCCCCCAACTCTGCATCCGTTTCTGCAGCTGCTTTCTCAATCAACCCCATCCGCTCGGAATAGAACTCTCTCGCCTCCACGCACTTGGCAGTCGGATCACCGACACTTCCAGTGAGCTTAACTGCATCAATCGGTCGCTGACTCAAACTGCTTAGTGCTGCCCTTGCTTTCTTCCAAATCGGATACTGAAGACAGAAGTGTTTCAGCTCATAGTACCGATGCTTTTCAATCCAGTACGGATTTTTTTCCGACAACTCTGGCCGTATTGTTGTACTCATTTTCGTTCTCCTTTCCACACATAACCCGTTTCCTCGAACAGCAATTTGGGAGAGATATAGAAGTTGATACGTCCATACTTGCTATTCATCTCCTCAATGTCCGTAATCAGCTTTCCGTTCCTTGTGGCTTTCCCGATTGGCAACCACCCAGATATGATGCCGGCTCGAACCCAGGAAGCATCTTTTCCGTATACTTTAGCCGCCACGGAGACAGGAACAGAACCGCTCGCAAATTCTTCCATCTGCATCTACCTCCTTTCTACGGCTATTCTAGGTTAAGGACGGCTGTTAGTAAAAACAACCTCGGTGGAAATGGAGCAAGAAGAAAGAGCCCTTGTTAGGACTCCTCTTCGTGGTTCTTTTTAGATTTTCGATATTTATAGATTGTTCTTGCTCCTTCAACAATAAAACCACAACATACTCCAGCACCAAGCAATACTGCTCCAGTAATCATTCCTTGCCTGTACATATCGGCACCATACGCTACCAAAGCTTCTCTATGTTCTGGAATAAGCCGCTCAATCTCTTTCTTTTGAATTTCTGTAATAATCATAAATATCACGCTCCTTTCATAAGAGCAGTTGTGATTCTTGCGCCTTCCAGCGAATCATAGTCATCTCACAAGGATAGTCTTCATACCCAATCGTTTCCGGAGTAATAAACCCCTCCAAGACTCCTCGAATAATCTCTGCTTCATACTGCTTATATGGAAAAATATCTTCTGGTAATTCTCTATGTAACCCACCACAATTCGGACACCGTAATCTTCGGATCATAGTCCGGTTCGTAACATGCCCTTTTGTCCGCACTATCCGTTTTACCCTATCATAAAGTTTCAGTCGTCCGCCACACTTTGGGCAGATAGTTTCATTCATGCTAACCGTATATCATCACCTCGATTCTTAATCTAGGTTAAAATATAACCCGCAAGAAAGTTTAAATGTAGGAGTTGACAATTCCTACACTATGATATATGATTGCTATGGATGTTGCAACAGAAAGGAGAACGAAAATGTTAATTAAATGCCCTGAGTGCGAACTACAGATAAGTGATAAAGCATTAGTTTGTCCCCATTGCGGATATCCGATGCATCCGAATGCAAAAACAAGAACATCCCGAAAATCAAATAAACGTAAACGGCTACCAAATGGATTCGGCCAGATCAGCGAAATCAAGGGACGGAATCTTCGCAATCCATTTCGAGCAATGGTGACAGTCGGCAAAACAGAAACAGGTCGTCCAATATGTAAACCGTTAAAACCCGAGTCCTATTTTCCAACATATAATGATGCCTATACTGCTCTGGTGGAATATAACAAGAATCCGTATGATTTAGAACCTGCCATCACCGTCAAACAGTTATACGAACGATGGAGCGAAGAGTATTTTAAAACTTTAAAATCAGATTCGAGTAGTAGAACAATCACATCGGCCTGGTCTTACTGTTCTTCCATTTACAACATGAGAGCTTGCGATGTCCGTGCTCGGCATATTAAAGGTTGCATGGACGAAGGAATTGCAATTATAAAAGGAAAAGAACATCTGCCTTCAGCAGGAACAAAGGCTCGAATCAAATCAATGTTCAACCTTATGTTGGATTACGCTTTAGAATATGAGATTGTAGACAGGAACTACGCCAGAACATTCAATGTGTCGGACGACATTATAAAGGAAAAAGAAGAAGCCAAGCGAGGCCATATTCCATTCAATGATACAGAAATACAAATATTATGGGAACATGTAGATAGCACAAAATATGTTGATATCATTTTAATACAATGCTATTCCGGATGGAGACCGCAAGAACTTGGATTGCTCAAACTGGAAAATATAGATTTGGATAACTGGACCTTTATGGGTGGAATGAAAACCGAAGCGGGAACTAACCGTATTGTTCCCATTCATTCAAAGATACGTCATTTAGTTATGGAAAAATATAAAGAAGCACAGGAACTTGGCAGCGACTTTTTAATCAACTGTACTGATACTGCCACTCACAGAAGCTCGTATATGTTTACATATGATAAATATCAAAAACGATTTAATAAGATTAGAGATGAACTAAAACTGAATCCACAGCATAGAGCCCACGATGGACGTATGCATTTCATTACGATTGCCAAAAAATATCAAGTGGATGAGTATGCTATTAAGTACATGGTCGGGCATTCTATTCAGGATATTACAGAACGAGTGTATACAAAGCGAGAAATAGATTGGCTTAAAGAGGAAATAGAAAAAATAAAATAGTATGTTTTCAGTGTAGGAGTATTGTGTAGGAGTGGTGTAGGAATAATGTATAAATTACATACATTTTCCCACATTTTACCACTCCTAATCACTTCCTCAAATCGTTGATTTTACTGGATTTCTTAGAACTTCCCTTCCTTGGCAGCTTCTTCAATCGAAACTGCCACTGCCACGGTAGCGCCTACCATGGGGTTGTTGCCCATACCGATGAGACCC
>OFHN01000041.1_pt1 | contig 124304 bp, 123 predicted proteins | sample 1521321 | NCBI WGS metagenome assembly OFHN01 (sample SAMEA3504130, study PRJEB24116) | mouse gut metagenome | biome: mouse gut; feature: mouse-associated habitat; material: faeces | place: Denmark | collected 2011
GCAGAGATGCATGGAGTTGACTGGCACTAATCGGTCGAGGACTTGATCTAAAGAAAGAAGCCCGCAGCTTTGCGGAAAGACAGGAAACGAAAGACATATCGTGTATGGTTTTCAGAGAGTGACCTGAAGACAGGATTCCAGCAGTCGCCAGTGGCGGCTTTTTTTATCTCTGTTTTTTCTGCACGTTGGCTCAGGCTGCTAACTGATTGAGATACACGAACAGGTTCTGAATGATGCTGCAGAATGAACGATATTGCCGTTACTTTTCAGGAAACTGTCTGCAATTTTAAAATTCCGTTGATAAACCATCTGTTGAATTAAGGATATGGGGAGCGCTGTAAAACATTCTATTCTTTTGCGATTACTTCTGGCATCGATGGATACTGGTTCCTGCCTTCCTTCGATAGCAAGACATAAAATCACAGACCCATGTTACTATGAACAGAAACATGAACAGGTGGCCTCAAATAAGGAAATATCGGAAAACCGAATATCCCTCTGAAAATCCTTGCATATGCGACGAACAGAAACTATACTGGAGCCAACAAATGTATATACTAATGAAACACCAGAATATACATTATGGAATGATGAGGAGGATACTGTATGGAAGGCATGGAATTGATTTGTTTTCAGATTATCGCAGCCAGTGGAGGAGCAAAATCTGCATTTATTGCGGCAATTGATGCAGCAAAGAAGGGTGATTTTGAGGAAGCTGCCCGACAGATGGAAGCTGGAGAAGAGTTTATGAATCAGGGTCATGAACCTCATGCTCAGTTGATTCAAAAAGAGGCAGCAGGAGAATCCAATCCCATCAGTCTGCTGCTGATTCATGCAGAAGATCAGATGATGGGGGCAGAACAGTTTAAAGTTCTGGCTGAAGAAACAATCGGTGTATACAAAGTTCTTGCTGATCTGCAAAAATAGAACCGTTATATTCTAAGAAATCAAGTAAATAAACCGCCGGGGACTCCTGGCGGTTTATTTCTGTACTGGTTTTATGTGCCATCAGCCCTGTTCCACAGATTTAATAAGGTCGCGACTGATGAGTTCCTGTTTTCGAAACCCAGTCCCTTGTATTGTATAAAACCATCATGTAACAACTGATTTTGGATGTGTGCAGGCCTCTTTAGCCGGTTGTGTCAACAAACTCCTCAAGATTTAACTCAGTATTCACCTGGCAGGTCCGAGGCCGATTCCTTATGGTACGTGACTCGAAACCTGCGTCTCATATAATGGGTCTTTCGCAGAGTAATACTGAATGAGCTCCGGCAAAGATGATATCGGAAAATTTGGAAGCCTGATTTATCCCGCATCTGACAGGATTCAATGAATATATACCAGTATCCTCAGCAAAGTCCTGTTTTGCCTATCTGTGTTACAGTAAGCTCTGAGAAAAATTATCAGGTCTTTCTGAAATGGGTTTTCCTCTGCAAAGTATATAATCAGATTGCAGACATTGCTGCGGCTAAGTAAGGAGAGAGTATTTTGAAATCTACAATGCAGGAATTCCGGGAATTCATCATGAAAGGCAATATCATTGATATGGCCGTCGGCGTTATCATGGGTGGTGCATTTGGCAAGATTGTCACTTCCCTGGTAGACAATATTCTGATGCCGCTGATTGGAGTTCTTTCAGGAGGTGTCAATGTAGAAGATCTGATGTGGCAGGTTGGAGGGGCGAAGGTTTTGTATGGAATTTTCCTCCAGAATGTCATTGATTTTCTGATCATCGCTGTTTGTATGTTTGTTTTCGTAAAAGCGATGGCCAAGCTCAAATTCGGCAAAAAGGCAGAAGAGCCTGCACCAGAACCGGAACCTGAAATCACTGACGAGGTCCGCCTTCTTTCGGAAATCAAGGATCTTCTGGCAGCCAGACAGGTTTCCAATGCAACAGATGCATCGACAGTAGAAAAATAGCAGACAGTACAACAGAAAAGCAGACTAAATCTGCTTTTTTTCTTGTACATCACAATATTATCTGATATTATAAGTAGGCGCTTAGGGGTATAGTTTAATGGTAGAACAGCGGTCTCCAAAACCGTTAGTGTGGGTTCAACTCCTGCTACCCCTGCCATATAGAGTATCAGATCTGCAATTGCAGGTCTTTTTTTCTGCAGACGATGGCTGACAGATATAGCTGTAATCAGCACAGCAAACTCCGGAGTCCTTTGACTCACTGACCTTGCTCTGCATACAGAGAATCTTTAAAAGACCCATATTTTCCATCTGACTTCATCAGACCTCTATGACCCATTGGATACTTTTTTCCAGAGTATGGGTTCTGAGGCGGATTTGGACAGAATGGATCATATGGGTCTTTTTTTACAGCCAGTCAGTTGCCGGAAAGCAGATGCGGTTTGGAACATGATATTTCCGAAGAAACGTCATGCCGCTTTGCATTGCTGCTTCTGGACACAGAAAGCAGCGATTATCTTCTGACAGAATATACAGACAGTTTGAACTTGTCGTATCTGTGGCGTGAAATTGAGTACTCAAACGGTGTACCGTTGTCCAGATAGGCAATCTGTTCAACCTCCAGTACAGGTTCTTCAGGCCGAAGCCCCAGTTCTTTCTGGTCCTGGCTGTTGGAAACCTGGGCTCTTGTGGTTTTTTGAGCCGAGGCGATTTTTTTGCCCAGTACTTCCTCGATATAGGTATACACAGAATGAGTCAGGATATCTTCTGTGATGCCAGGTATTGTCTCCGGAGACATATAGGTGTGTTCCAGAACATAGGGCTGACCATCTATATTTCTGACTCGGAGGATATCATACAACGGATCGTTTTCACGAATCCCCAGGTGATCCGCAATGTCTTTGGGTGCGAAAATCAGTCGGAAATGCAGAAGCTTGGTATCCGCATGACCCTTCGCTGTCCGCGTAAAGCCCTGAAGTTCACGCTCCTGCAGCTCCACTTCCCCCTGATCCATACTCTTGGCAAGCACGAAGCTTCCCAGTCCCTGCTTCCTGTAAATATATCCTTCCTGTACAAGCATATCGTAAGCCTTTTTCACAGTCATCCGGGAACAGTTGTACTGCTCACAGACTGCGATTTCGTCAGGAAGCTGGTTGCCCGGCAAATAGGTTCCATCCAGAATCTTTGTCTTTGTATCGTCGTAAATCGTTTTGTATTTAGTTTTCATTGAAACGAACCTTTCGATGTCAAGTATATAGAGAATGTCTAAGGTATGCAATTGTATAAATGTATGAGAGTTTGATATTGACTATACAATACTGCCCAATTATGTGATTTGCTCTGTGAACGCAAGGCAATGTGAGAGAAGTGTATGGAAGAAAACGCTTTTTCCCGCCTATCCTCGGCTTGTCGCACTCGGCCGCCCTAATTAGAATAGACAAATAAACTCATAAAAACAGTCTAAAACTCAACAAAAGACTAGACAATTCATATGTAAGCGGTATACCATAAGGCCGTAAGGAACAAAGGAGAGCACGATGGAAACTAAACTCACATTTCCGTCCGGATTCTGGTGGGGAGCTGCCAGCAGCGGTCCACAGACAGAGGGATGGTTTGGAAAACGTCACGAAAATGTCATGGACAAATGGTATCGAGTCCAGAGGAATGACTTCTTCAATGGCGTTGGACCCGATGTGGCCAGCGACTTCTACCACAAGTATCCGGAAGATTTCAAGCTGTTCAGGGAAATCGGACTGAACTCATTCCGGACCTCCATACAGTGGTCGCGTCTCATCAGAGATCTGGAGACAGGGGAACCGGATCCTGAAGGTGTCAGGTTCTACAGGGACATGATCAGAGCGGCGAAGGAAAACGGAATCGAACTGATTCTCAACCTTCATCATTTCGATTTGCCTGATGAGCTTCTGGCGAAATATGGAGGATGGGAAAGCAAGCACGTCGTCGATCTGTTCGAAAAGTTTGCAAAGACCGCTTTTGGCCTGTTTGGAGACGATGTGAAGTACTGGACTACCTTCAATGAACCCATGGTGATTCCGGAAGCCGGCTATCTTTACGGATTTCACTATCCGAAGTATTCCGGCAAGGGAAAAGAAGCCGCACAGATTGTCTACAACATCAATCTGGCCAGCGCAAAAGCCATCAGGGCATTCCGTGAAAGCGGAAAAGACGGAGAAATCGGCATTATCCTGAACCTGACACCTGCCTATCCCAGATCGGATTCCAGGGAGGATACCGAAGCTGCCAGACTTGTGGATGGTTTCTTCAACAGGTCGTATCTGGATCCGGCGGTCAAGGGTGAATTCCCGAAGGATGTGGTGGAAGTTCTGGAAAAAGATGGTGTCCTTCCTGCCTGGACACAGGAAGAACTGGACCTGATCAGGAACAACACTGTGGATTTCCTCGGCGTGAACTACTATCACCCGAAGCGGGTGAGAGCAGCCGAACAGGCAGACCGCGAACAGTGGAAAGACTGGATGCCTGACTGGTATGGGGTGGAATGGGAATGGCCTGAAGCCCGGATCAATCCATACCGAGGCTGGGAAATTTATCCGAAGGCCATGTACGATATCGCCAAAAACGTCCAGGACAACTATGGAAACATCAAATGGTTTGTTTCCGAAAACGGAATGGGTGTTGAAGGGGAAGAAAAGTACCGCAAGGCAGACGGATCAATCGAAGATGACTACCGGATCGACTTCTACAAGGAGCATCTTGAGCAGCTTCATAAAGCCATCGAAGAGGGATCCAACTGCATAGGCTATCATCCCTGGACAGCCATGGACTGCTGGAGCTGGAACAACGCCTACAAAAACCGGTACGGCTTCATTGCCGTGGACCTGAATGACCAGAGCCGGACGATCAAGAAAAGCGGCCGGTGGTTCAGAGAGGTATCGGACAACAACGGCTTCATCATCGAAGAAAACAAGTAAATCACAGAATCTTAAAGAGAGAGAAAATCATGGAAAACACAGAAAAGAACAGCTTCATTACCAGGTTTGCTGACTTTGCAGCCAGATTCGGTAATCTCCTGTATCTGCGCACCCTGCGTGACGCATTTGCCACAATCATGCCGCTTTACATTCTTGCCGGCATTGCCGTACTGCTGAACAACACCGTATTCACCTGGATCTTCTCTGGCGATACGCTGACAACCGTCCAGTACTGGGGCAACGCTCTGGTAAACGGAACCCTGAACATTTCCGGTCTGCTCATTGCAGCCACGATTGGCTACTGCTTGTCTGTAAACCGTGAATTCAGCAACCCTCTCTCAACGGCCGTGGTTGCGGTTGCAGGTGTCGTTGTCATGATGCCGATGCAGGTGGAACTGGTTCCTGTTGCAGAAGGCGCCAGTGCTGATATCTTCTCTGGTGTCCTCACCTACAACAACCTGGGTACAGGCGGCATGTTCGGCGGCATTCTGATCGGTCTGCTGATCTCAGAACTCTACATCAAGCTTTCCACAATAAAACAGCTGCAGATCAACCTCGGCAACCAGGTTCCCCCCGCAGTGGCCAAATCCTTCAACGTTCTGATTCCTGTCATGCTGTCCCTTGCCATCTTCGCCATCATCGCGACTCTGATCTCCATGACCGGCACGGACCTCATCAGCATCATCAAGAACTTCATTCAGACCCCGCTGAAAAACATCGGTACGTCCCTCTGGGGTACTGTGATTCTCTACACACTGGGCAACCTGCTCTGGCTGTTCGGCATTCACCAGTCTGTCATCTACTCTTCCATACTTGAACCGCTGCTGATCATCAACATTCAGGAAAACATCGCGGCGTATGCAGCCGGTGAAGCGATTCCGAACATCATCAACGTATCCCAGGTAACTTCCTTCGGCCTTCTCGGCGGTTCCGGATCCACAATCTGCCTGCTGATTGCCACATTCCTGATTGGCAAGAACGCTGCGACAAGAAACGTGGCCAAACTGTCTGCTGTTCCGGGTCTGTTCAACATCAACGAACCGGTTCTGTTCGGATACCCCATCGTGTACAACATTTCCATGGCAATTCCGTTCCTGGTGGTTCCTGTTGTCGGCATCATCATTTCCTACTTCGCAACAGTCCTGGGCTGGATGAACCCCTGCGTGACTCTGGTACCCTGGACGACTCCTGTACTGCTGTCGGGCTTCCTGGCTACTGCCGGTGACTGGAGAGCGGTCATTGTTCAGGCTGTTGTGCTGGTGCTCGGGGTCCTGATCTACATGCCGTTTGTCAAAGTCAACGACCGTGTTATGGAGCGTCAGGCTGCGCAGGCTGAAGAAGAGGATGATGACAGCGTATTTGATCTGGACTGATGTGCAGATCTGCTGATTCGCTGCAGAACGCAAGTATTACAACAAAATGAGAAAGACCCGTGCCGAGGGCCGGGCGAGAGGTACAAATTATGAAAAACATTCTTCTGGTCTGCAATGCAGGCATGTCCACATCCATTCTGGTCCGCAACATGCAGAATGCAGCCAAGGAACTTGGGGTTGACTGTCATGTGGAGGCGAAATCACTCACAGCTGCAAAGAAAGATCTGAGTGGTGTCGATGTCATTCTTCTGGGTCCCCAGGTGGGTTTTGAGCTGAAGAACGTCAAGGAGATGGCGCCGTCAATTCCGTCCGCAGTCATTGACATGAAGGACTACGGATCCATGGACGGCAAAAAGGTCTTGCGTACTGCCTACAAGCTGATGAAAGCTGCCAAAGCGCAGGCATAATCCGGCTTGAATCTGAGAATGATGTGGCCGGAAAAGACTTCCTGATTACTGCCAAAACACACTTAAAAGACAGCTTCGTCATTCATGCACGACAACAGTCTCCGGAACCGAACCCTCCGGAGGCTGTTTTGCTGGTGTGCCCGGCATGGCATACATCTAAGTGGTGAAAGTCCACCATGGGAGCGTATCATCGCAACCGCTAACCATTAGCCCAAGGCAAGGGGCTCTCTGGTAACAGGAGTTCTGAAAGAAGCCCGGCGGCAAAGTTCCGGCCTGAGGAACACGAACCGCATATAAGGCCACAGACGGAGACGAGCGTGCCAGACAGCGCAAATCATAATAGTTGCGGATGACTGTCTGTGGTAGATGCGGCAGGTGTATGGAATGAAAGATGTATGACCTTACCCGGGGAGGTCCTGTCAGCGAAAGGAACCATCAAGCCACGATGACACGCCTTCCGCAGTAACAACGAATGGCAGGAAGTCAGCCGAGGCCATAGTAACAAGGAAGTCCCTGTAATGGGGATGGAGTGAAGGGCCGAACGTACAATTTACTGCAAATATCAGGAATGCTTCCTGCACGAAAAACCGAGAAAGGACAAACCCAGAGAGCCCCTGAAGATGAGTAAGGAAGGGCAGTGCGGGAACACGTGAAAGAAAGGGGCAGTCATGGACCAAATAAGACTGATACAGCCGGAAGACCTGAGCACACAGGAAATCTTCTCCATGGAGAACCTGACCAATGCGTGCAGACAGGTACGGCGAAACAATGGAGCTGCAGGGGTAGATGGAGTCAAAGCCAGAGAACTTCCTGCCTGCCCCGGAGAGTATTGGGAGCGACTGCGGGAACAGATACTGGACCGCAGTTATAAACCACTGCCAGCCAAAAGGACCGATATCCCGAAACCGGATGGGAGCATGCGGGGACTGAATGTCCCGGCAGCCAGAGACAGAGTCGTGCAGGCCTGTCTGGCAAGCTATCTGGATTACAGGAAGGACTTCGAGATGAGCAACAGCTCATACGGGTTCAGGAAGAACAGGAGATGTGAACAGGCGATACTGAAAGGCCTCGAGTTCATGAACGACGGGTATGACTGGATCGTCGACATCGACCTGAGGAAATTCTTCGACACGGTGGACCAGGACAGACTGATACGACTGATAGACAACCTGTTTCACAACAGAGATATAACTGCCCTGACGAGGAAATTCGTCAGGGCAGGAGTCATGATAGACGGCAAACTGACCAGGACGGAAAGGGGTATCCCGCAGGGAGGACCGCTTTCACCGGTACTGGCCAACATCTATCTGGACCAGGCCGACAAGGAACTGGAAAGCAGAGGGCTGAGATTCACGAGATACGCAGACGATATGCTCATCTATGTGAAATCGGAAGCCGCCGCCAACAGAGTGATGAAGTCATTCAGCAACTATCTTGAAAAGAAGCTGAAGCTGGAAGTGAATGCTTCAAAATCGAAAGTGGCCAGACCGGATGAAGTGAAATATCTGGGGTTTGGTTTTACAAAGAACAAAAGGGAATGGAAGGCGATACCGCATGAGAAATCCATCCATGAGTTCGAACAGAAGATGATGAAGCTGACGAAGCGGAACTGGAGCGTATCCCTTGAAGAAAGAATGGAAAAAATCAATCAAGTCATCAGGGGATGGAGCAATTATTTCAGATGCGCATGGATGTATAAAAAGAACATGCGGAAACTGGACAGCAAGCTCCGGAGAAGAATCAGGGCCATTATCTGGAAGCAGTGGAAAAGCATCAGGAAAAAAGAAGAGAGCCTCATCAAACTGGGATGTCCCAGAGACAAGGCTCACTCATATGCGTGTGCACGACAAGGATGCGTCCGTTGTGCAGTCACGTTCCTGAACAAGTATATCAGAAATATACACCTGAAGAAGAAAGGCCTCCTGACCATAGAGGAATACTTCGATACGGTGGCAGAAAGGTTCATGAAATCATTTGTACGAACCGCCCAGTGCTGAACGGCACGCTGGGTGGTGTGAGAGGGTCTGATGACACCTACTCGATTTCGTGATCAGGCGATTCAGTCAATGCCGCTGGCAGAGACAGACGGGGTTCCGAAGGCCGGATTCCGGTTCAGAAGTGGTGAACGGATTCCGAAAAGCACGGAGAATGCAGGGTTCTGACACAGAAGTCTGTGGGCGAGGCGGGGAATAATTCATCCGGGAGTGTATCCAGCAGCCTCTGCAGGCTTTTTCACATCCCGGTTCCATAGTATAATTATCAGACAAATCGGATGGGAGGGATATCGATGGATATGCTGATACAGGATCAGATCGTGGAATGCATTGAACAGGAACACCTGTTTGAGGCTTCCACTCTTCTGGAAAAATATCTTCGGCTGGAAGGAAAAGACGAATTCTATTATCTGGCCGGATCCGATATCCGCCTTGGCTATGAAGACTATCAGGGCGTCTGCACGCTTCTGGAGGAAGCCATGGAAACCGGCCTGACTGGCCCGCTGATCTGGGAACGGATTTCTGAGGCGGAGATAGGCCTGGAGAATTACGATCAGGCCGGACTCTGGCTGGAAAAAGTGCTGGAGTCTCAGGACCTGGGGGAGGAAGACGAACCAAGGATCCTGTTTGATCTGGGACGCTGCGCCATTGCCCAGGGGAATTATGAACAGGCCGTGATACATTTTGAAGACATCCTTCTGGAGGAAGACAACGAAGAAACGCGCTTTCTTCTGGGGATGTCCTATGGCGAGCTGCAGATGTACGAGCGGATGGATGATGCATTCCTGGGGCTACTTGACAAGCCGGAATACCGTGACAGGATTCTTGAGTACATGATGTACCAGGACAGTCCGGAGATTCTTCTGGACTACCTTGATCAGGCTGATTTCACCGAATTCGACCGCCTTCTTGCATTTTCCCAATACTGGCTGAATCATAACAGTCCTCTGGATGCTGCCGAAGCCATGGAAGAAGCCTGGACTCTGGAACATGATCCGGAGGTGCTTGCGAGCGCGGTTGTGCTGTATGGCCAGGCCGGAGACATCCGGCATGGACGCAGACTGTTCCATGCACTCATGGACGTGGAAAAACCGGAGACAGATCCGGGCCACTTCACTGCGCTTCAGCTGGAAGCCCTGGAAGAAATGCAGTATGCCGACCGCACCTGCCGGAAGTATCTCGAGGCAATTCTGCGCAAGGGGGGGGACGATCCGGATTCCACAATGCAGTGTGCGCAATTCTGCCTGAACCATGACATGGCGGATGTTGCCTATAAAATACTCAGCAGAAATCCGGAGAATATGCCCTTGACCCGCAGCCTGGAGTGGTGCCGCCTTCTGTCCCTGGCCTGTCTGCAAATCGAGCATTATCAGGAGGCCTATCACTGTCTGAAAGCCCATCAGGGGCTAAAAGACAGGATGTACAGGAAAAATCTGGCCATAGCCAGTTACTGTACAGGTCGGTCCCGGGAAGCGCTCCATGAAAGTCTGGCCATTCTGCCGGACGGGATCGGTGCGATCATTGCCTTTCTTGTCTATGACGAACGCGGGGAGCAGGACAAGGCCACGGAAGTGATCCGGCAGATGCAGAAGGCATTGGCAAAGAAGGAACCCATCGAAGACATCTCCAATTTTATCGGGTTTCTGGAAGAGATCGCAGAGAAGACCGCCGCATGAAAGCATGGCACAACCGGCTGGAATGGGCCGGTTTTTTTGCGGTTCTGTTCTGTATCTGGCAGGCAGCAGCCACCTGGGTGCACAACGACATGATCCTTCCTGCTCCTTTGCAGGTTCTGCAGACCATGGAACAGCAACTGGTGAGTCCGGTATTCCTTCCCACAGTGCTGATCTCTGTCGGGCGGATGGCAGCTGCTGTGGTTCTTGCCCTGGGATCGGGGTTTCTGCTGGCCATGCTGGCGCATCTGGTCCATCCTCTGGAATTTTTCATCACACGGCTTCTGCTTCTGCTTCGTTCGATACCAAATATAGCGTTCATCATCCTGATGCTTTTCTGGATGAACAGGGAGGCAGCTGTCCTTCTTGTTCTCTGGCTTCTGCTTGTCCCGATTGTGTACTCTGCGCTGCTGGAGCGGATGGAAGAAATCTCGGCTCATTACAAAGATGTCTTCCGGATCTACCCCCAGCCATGGTCTGTAAGACTCCGCGAAGCTTTTTTCCCGGAACTCGCAGGCACGTGGTCCGCTGCTGTCGTGACCGCCAGTTCTCTGGCTTGCAAAGCCGGCGTAATGGCTGAAATACTGTGTCAGGTCCCTGCCGGCATCGGACGTTCCATGCAGTCGGCACGGTTCGCACTGGATACCGCAGGAGTCATGGGATGGACGATCTGGCTGCTGCTGTTTGCGTTCGCTCTGGATGCTTTCTGGAAACGACTGCCCCTGTGGCTGGAAAGGATGCAAGGATGAAAATCAGTATTCTGATACCTGTATACAATGTGAAGAAATGGCTTGACCGATGTCTTGATTCTCTGGAAGCTCAGACATGGAAGGACTGGGAAGCCGTGCTTGTCAACGATGGAAGTACCGATGCGTCTCTTGAGATCGCACAGCGAAGAGCTGCGCAGGATGCAAGGATCCATGTCTTTTCCTATCCCAACAGAGGGATATCCGTCACCCGAAACCGTCTTCTCGACCATGCCCGGGGAGATGCCTTTCTGTTTGTGGACAGTGATGACTGGATCGAACCGGAAACACTGGAAAAACTGGTCCGGGTCATGGAAGGAAAACGCTGTGATATTGTGCAGTGCGGGTACCAGATGGATTTTGGACCTGTCCCTTTTCTCCGGCCGGTGGCAGGCAATGGCATACACACCCGGGAAGAAGCACTGCAGATGCTGGTAAACAACAAGGGCATCAACAACTATCCCTGGGGCAAGCTGTTTCGCCGGCATACATTCAGCAATGTGCGGTTTCCGGAAAATATAAAGGGATTCGAAGATACAAGAACCATTTTCCGAACCTTCCTCAATGCATCCCGGATCGGAACCATTCCCGACCGGTTTGTCCATTACGTTCAGCACCCCGGGTCCCTCACCAACTGCATGTCTCTGGCTACGGTCTACGATATGCGGCGGGCGTATGAATATCAGGAGAAGTACCTGAAAAAAGTGCTGCCGCACCAGCATTTTGACTTCAACCGTAATTACTACAACACAGATATGGTGATCATTTACACCCTGATTCTTTTCAGCCACCGGAAAGAAAATCCCAGATTCGATCCGGCTTCCATTGACTGGTCCAAACTGACACTCTCGCCGGTACTGCATGGCGCCTATCTGGCATGGCTGCAGATTGCCTGTGTGAAAATGGGCTGGGATATCCGGAAAGTGCTGGATGAAACCCAGTGGCCGGTCAATGCCGATGATTCACAAAAGGCCGCCAGCAGCAGTCGGGAAAAGACAGCGAAACCGACCGCAAAGAGAAACAGAGTGCGATGATTCGAAAGGCAGAAACTGCGGATCTTGACGCAATTCTGAACCTGTATGATCAGGGACGCGCGATCATGCGCAGGGAGGGAAACCGGCATCAGTGGACTTCGGCGTATCCCGGTCCGGACTCTGCAAGGCAGGATCTGAAAGCCGGACATCTTTATGTGAACAGTCAGCTGACCGCGGTCATGACATATATGCCCGGCCCGGATCCGACGTATCAGACCATGGTGGAAGGATCCTGGCTGGATGAGTCCCGCTATGCGGTGATTCACCGGATCGTCAGCACAGAGCCCGGGCAGGGAAGAGCACTTCTGGAGTACGGCATGACCTGTGCCGGGCATCTTCGAATAGATACACACAGCCGGAATCACGGAATGAAACGGCTGCTGACGTCCCTGGGATTTCGTAGATGCGGTGTCATTCTGTGTCAGGACGGGACACCCAGAGAAGCCTTCGAGTGGAGCAGTGCAGATCCGGATGGACAGCATGATCGGAAGCGGTCCCGGTCACAGACCCGCTGACTGCATCGTGAGTCCTGTCTTTCAGTCACATTGAATCCATTCCCGGTTTTGGCTACAATTTCAACATATGGAGTAAGAGGATATGGCATTTGAATCTTTAAGCGAACGTCTTTCCCAGGCGATGAAAAACATCACCGGGCAGGGAAAACTGACGGAAAAAAACATGAACGATATGCTCAAGGAAGTACGCATGAGCCTTCTGGAAGCAGATGTCAATTACGGAGTTGTGAAGGACTTTGTGGCCAGGGTCAAGGAAAAGGCGCTCGGTCAGGAAGTCATGGAATCCCTCAACCCCTCGCAGATGGTGGTGAAGATTGTCCGGGATGAACTCCAGGAACTGCTTGGAAGCAGTGATACAGAACTTACCCTGAATCCGGACGGACTGACTACGGTGATGATGGCCGGTCTGCAGGGTACAGGAAAGACAACGGCATCCGGCAAAATCGCCCGCTATGCAAAGCAGAAACTGAAGAAAAAAGTCCTGCTGGTGGCAGCGGATGTGGTTCGTCCGGCTGCGATAGACCAGCTGCAGACCCTCGGACAGCAGGTCGGAGTGGATGTATTCACCCTCGGACCGGATGTGACGGCTGTGGAAACTGCAAGACAGGGACTGGACTATGCCCGCGAGAATGGCCATGATCTGGTGATATTCGATACGGCGGGTCGTCTGCACGTGGACCAGGCTCTGATGGATGAACTCCGTCAGATGGAGGAACTCATTCATCCCGACAACATCCTGCTGACTGTGGATGCCATGACCGGTCAGGACATTGTCAATGTCGCCAAATCCTTCGATGATCAGCTGGATATCACAGGTCTGGTCGTGACGAAAATGGATGGCGATGCCAGGGGCGGCGGCCTGCTGTCTGTCAGAAGCATCACCAGTGTTCCTGTCGTATTTGTATCCGGCGGGGAGAAAATGGAGGACCTGGAGCAGTTCCACCCCGATCGCATGGCAGACCGGATCCTGGGCATGGGAGACGTTGTTTCCCTGATTGAACAGGCGCAGGACCGGCTGGACATGGAGGTTGGCAGGCAGTCGGCTGACCGGATGATGAATGGTATTTTCACCTTCAATGACATGCTCGCGCAGTTCGGGCAACTGGAGAAAATGGGCAGCATGCAGGGGATCCTGAAGATGATTCCGGGCCTCAACAAAATGGCGGCTCAGGTCAATGATGAGGCCATGAATTCGGTCATGAAGCGCAACCGTGCTATCATTCAGTCCATGACACCCTTTGAAAGGGAGAACCCGTCCTGTCTGAAAGCCAGCCGGAAGCAGCGGATCGCCAAAGGATCCGGTGTCAAGGTGCAGGATGTGAACAAACTGATTCAGCAGCTGAATCAGATGCAGCAGATGACAAAGCTGATGTCCGGCGGCAGCAACATGAATGCGATGATGAACGCCATGAGCCGTGGCCAGGGTGTGTCAAAGCATGCAGGCAGCAAGAAGCAGAAGCTGTCCAAAAAGAAAAAGAAGAAGAAAAAATAGCCGGCAGGGACTGTCAAGGAAAACACCTTGACAGTCCCTGTGCTTCAATGATAGACTTTCGCAGTACAACAAAGAAATTGAGAGGTAAGAACTATGGTAAAACTTCGTCTGAAGAGAATGGGTAAAAAGGGTCAGCCCTTCTACAGAATCGTGGCTGCTGACAGCCGCGCTCCCCGTGATGGCCGCTTCATTGAAGAAATCGGTACATACAACCCGGTGCCTGAACAGGCTCAGATCGTCGTTGACAGGGAAAAGGCCCTGAAATGGCTGAACAACGGTGCACAGCCCACAGACACTGTGCGTTCCATCCTGCGCAAACAGGGCATCATCAAGGAATACGCGGAATCCAAATCCGCCAGATAAACATGGCAGACCTGGAGAAAACCCTGTATGATCTCTGCCTGCCGCTGGTGGACGACGCATCCACGCTGTCGGTTAAGCAGATGGCCAGTGCAGATGACAACGAGATTCTTCTCTATGTATATGCTGCCAGCGAAGATGTGGCCAGACTGATTGGACGCAAGGGGCTCATGGCTTCCAGCCTGAGACAGATGATGTCCATCGCAGCCAGGGATACCCGCAAACACGTCTCCGTGAAATTCGAGGCTTATTAGGATGCATCGCATCCTTTTTTCATATAATGGCTGCAGAATACCTGCTGTACCCGGGTCTCATTCAGAACACCGGCTGCAGAAAACAGACAAAGACAGGAGGAATCTGACATGGTGCGCATTGCAACCATCATCAATACCCACGCCCTGAAAGGCGAATGCAAGCTGTATCTTCATACCGATGACCCGGCGAACAGATTTTTGCCCGGGACCATATTCACGCTGGATACCGGCGAAAGACTGAAGCTGAAGCGGTTCCGCATGCAGAAAGGCTTTGGCTATGCGATGTTCGAGGATGTGGATACTGTGGAGAAGGCACAGGCCCTGAAAGGCAGAGTGCTGGAACTTTCAGAAGAGGAACTGGGGGAACCCGGAGAAGGGGAATACTATTATCATCAGCTGGCGGGCAGTACTGTATTCAATACAGAAGGAACGGAACTGGGACAGGTGTCGGATCTTCTTGAAACCGGGGCAAATCTTGTATTGCGCGTTGGACAGGGGAAGGCACAGTTTCTGGTGCCGTTCGTGGATGCGTTCATTGAAGAAGTCGATGTCACTGGAAAACGCATTGTCATCCGGGAAATGGAAGGACTTCGATGAAAATCACCGTTTTGACACTGTTTCCGGAGTATTTCGACGGCTTTCTGAACACAAGCATCATATCCCGGGCGCGTGAAGCGGGGCTCTTCGAGTTCGAAGCCCTGGATTTTCGTCCATTCACCGAGCAGAAACATGGCCATGTGGATGATTCTCCCTATGGAGGCGGAGCAGGGATGGTCTTGATGTGTCAGCCGCTGCTGGATGCACTGGAATCTGTCCGCACAAAGGACAGCACGGTGATACTGCTGAGTCCGCAGGGAACGACATTCCGCCAGGAGACAGCCCGCGAGCTGGCTCTGAAGGATCACCTGATTTTTATCTGCGGTCACTATGAAGGATTTGATGAGCGGATCCGCCGCCATGCAGACATTCAGCTCTCTCTGGGCGATTTTGTGCTCACGGGCGGAGAACCGGCTGCGCAGGTCATGTGCGATGCCATCCTTCGGCTGCTGCCGGGAACCATTCGGGATGAATCCAGTGGAGGTGATTCCTTCTCCGATGGCCTGCTTGAATATCCGCAGTACACCAGGCCCTATGACTATAAGGGGGAGACTGTGCCGGATATTCTGCTGTCGGGGCATCATGAGAACATCCGGAGGTGGAGACGCCAGGAGTCTCTGCGTCGGACCCGCAGCCTGCGGCCGGATCTCCTGGAAACAGCAGATCTTTCGGAAAGCGACGTGAAGTTTCTGGAATCTCTTGCCGAAGAAGACGGGAAATGATACCATTTTCAGGCATGCGCGGTTCCGCTGTCCTTGTGAACAGGAGCATGAACCTGCAAGGCCGCATGAGTGAAAGAAAAGGAGAAATCAGTCATGAACATGAATCTCGTCAACGAAGTCACGAAGACTCAGCTGAAGAAAGACCTGCCTGAACTGCGTTCCGGTCAGACAGTCAAAGTATTCGTGCGTATTCACGAAGGTGAAAAGAGCCGTATCCAGGTGTTTGAAGGCGTCATCACTGAAAAAGTGGGAGGCGGCATCAACGAAAGCATCACAGTCCGGAAGCTGTCCAGCGGTATCGGCGTGGAACGTAAATTCCCGATCCACAGCCCGATCGTGGAAAAAATCGAAGTTGTCCGTCAGGGCAAGGTTCGCCGGAACAAGCTGCGTTATCTGAGAAACCGCTCCGGCAAGAGCGCACGTCTGAAAGAAGTCCGCAAGTAAGCCGGAAAGATGGATTCCTGTATGGGGTCCATCTTTTTTTTGTATCCGGCACCATCTGGAAAACAGGATGACAGGGACAAGGCCGGGGCAGTCCGGAAAGCGGAGTGACTGCGAAGTTCGCGCTTTGTCCCGCCAAAAGTCAGTCAATGGAGCTTTCTGCTATACTGAACAGAGATATAAGGAATCGGAGGATATGGGATGGATCAGGAAACAAAGACATCCGGAGCAGGGCACAGCCCGGAGCGGGAAGGAAGCTCCTTTCTCAAAGAGGCCTGGGGTTTCATCAAAGTGTTTGTCATCACAGCTGTCATCATTCTGCTGTTTGTCAATATTGTGGCGCACCCTGTGACTGTGGTTGGCGATTCGATGTACCCGAATCTGCAGGATGGTGAGTATGGATTCACAAATCTGATTGGTCTCCGGTTTTCCGCGCCGGCCCGGGGCGATGTGGTGGTGGTCACGATGGAAGATGATGTGAATGGCGACGGAACTCCGGAAACAACCCACTGGGTGAAGCGGGTGATCGGGCTCCCTGGAGACACAGTGGAGGCCAGAAACGATGTAGTCTATATCAACGGTGAGCCGCTGGATGAAAGCGGATGGCTGGATCCGGCGCAGAAGCAGGAGATCCTGGATGAGATTCAGGAATCCTATGGACGGGAATATGGAGACTTCACCGCAGATTTTGGTCCGGTGACGCTTGGAGAAGATCAGTACTGGGTCATGGGGGACAATAGACCGCATTCCAAGGACTCGCGCGATCCCTCTGTGGGAGCTGTGAACAGGAATCAGATTTATGGCGATGGGGTGCTGATTCTGTATCCATTCAACAAGATCGGAGGACATTAACATGCCACAGGCAGGTACAATACAATGGTTTCCCGGGCATATGGCGAAAGCCCGGCGGCAGATGGAAGAAAACCTGAAGAAAGTCGATTTCATCATTGAAATCAGGGATGCCAGGATCCCGGAGTCAAGCACCAACCCTCTGCTGACTTCTGTCGGGCAGAACAAGCCCCGTCTGATCCTGCTTTCAAAGACGGACAAGGCGGATCCAGCCACAACGCAGGCCTGGATCGACAGACTGGCAGACCAGAATACCCGTGTTCTGGCACTGGATCTGATTCATGAAAACTACAGAGCGGCACTGGTCAGGGAAGCAAAAATTCTGTGTGCTCCGCTGATCGAAAAGCAGAAGCGCCGGGGTATGCGACCCCGTGCACTTCGTGCCATGGTGGCGGGGATCCCGAATGTGGGGAAATCAACCTTCATCAACACGCTGGCAAAACGAAAAGCCGCCAAGACCGGAGACCGTCCGGGGGTGACGAAAAGCCTTCAGTGGATATCTCTGGACCGGGATCTGGAACTGCTGGATACACCAGGTGTTCTCTGGCCCAAGTTCGAGCAGCCGCAGGTCGGTCTCAATCTGGCTCTGCTCGGATCCGTAAAGGATGACGTCGTGCATATGGATGATCTGGCGCTGTATGCCATGGAGAGACTGATGAAGGAACACCCCGGGGCTGTGGAGTCCTGCTACGGGATCACGATTGCAGATACCCCCTGGGAAACGCTGGAGGCAATTGCCCGCAAGCGTGGCTGGCTGAAGAAAGGAGAGGTGGATGAAACCCGGATGATGCGGACTGTTGTCCAGGATATCCGGGATGACCGGCTTGGCCGGCTTTCCTGGGAGGCACCCTCTGATCTGGAGGCCAGTCAGGATTCACACCCGGGTGCAGACAGGAAGCCGGAGAACAGGGGACGGGAGGATCATGACCAGACGGCAGGCTCCGGTCATTGAGAATCCGCTGGAGCGGGACTGGCCGGGACAGCTGGTGCTGGGAATGGACGAAGCCGGTCGGGGGCCGATTGCAGGGCCTCTCGTGACGGCGGGAGTGGTATTTCCGCCGGGATATGAGAATCCTGCCCTGTACGATTCCAAGAAGCTCAGCGAAAAGAAGCGTGAAGCCCTGTATCCTCAGATTCTGGAAGATGCCCTTGAGGTGCAGATCCGGTTTGTGAGTGAACCGGAGATTGACCGTCTGAACATTTACAGAGCCACGCAGCAGGCGATGGAGGCCATGGCCGAACGCATGACATGTGACGTGATCCTGACAGATGCCATGAAGCTGCCGGCCTGCCGAAAACCCTGGCAGGCTGTGGTGAAAGGCGATCAGAAATCACTGTCCATTGCGGCTGCGAGCATCCTGGCGAAAGTCAGCCGGGACCGGTATATGAAACATCTGGATATCCTCTATCCACAGTATGGCCTGGCCCGTCACAAAGGCTATCCCACGAAAGCGCATCTGCAAGCCCTGGAACAATTTGGCCTGCAGTCCTTTTACAGACGGTCCTACGGTCCGGTCCAGAGGCTGGTCATGACAGGTCAGGAAAGCGGCAGCCTGCTTCCGGCAGAAATAGGGGACTGAAGCAGCGGAAGATGACCATCGGATCCCTCGGGATCCTTTTTCATGCAGTCTTTGTCCGGCAGGCAGGGATGCATATCAGGGGCGGGAAAACATGAAGGGATTGTGACAGCCTGGCGGAGTCTGCAGGCAGCAGCCGGAGATGAAATCCACGACTGCTGTTGCGGTTGAGTTGCAGTGGCGGGCTGAAATACAGGGTAACTTTTCGCAAAAACCGAAGGTTTTGGCGAATATAACAAATATGACGACATCAAAGGACATTCTATGTTATGCAATCCGTCACAATGGGGACTGGACTGCCATAGCCAGGGCCATCCACAGCCAGGAACCCGCTGTACCAGTTTTCTGTCAGTATCCCTGCGTCACATTCCTCGATCCGGAATATCCTGCCTGTTTCAGAAAGCTGCGGTATCCGCCCTGGATCCTGTTCTATCAGGGGGACCTCCAGCTGCTGAACGGTCCGGCAGCTGCGGTGGTCGGCAGCCGGGATGCATCCAGGAAGGCGCTGGACAATACAGCCAGGATCGTGCGCTGTCTCAAGGACCGGTATGTGATCGTTTCCGGCCTTGCCAGAGGCGTGGATGCCCGGGCTCACACTGAGGCTCTGGACAAATCCACCATCGGGATCCTGGGATGCGGAATCGACCGGATATATCCCCGCGACAACAGCCTGCTGTTTTCCCGAATGCGGGAAGATCACCTGATACTCAGTGAATATCCGCCGGGCACCCCGCCGCTGCCCCGTCATTTTCCGTGGAGGAACCGTCTGATCGCAGCGGCCGCCGATCTGCTGGTGGTGACGGAGGCCAGGGAAAAAAGCGGCACGATGTATACGGTGGACGAAGCGCTCGCACTCTCGGTTCCCGTATGGTGTGTCCCGACGGAATTCGGAGATGAGAGCCATATGGGATGCAATCGGCTGATTCTGCAGGGGGCGGGAATTCTGTGCGATCTTCAGCAGGTCCGTGAGCTGTAGTCCGCATCTCTCATTTGACAAAGTTCAGCGGATGTTTTTAACTTGTAGTCAGCAATGAGGACTTGTGAATGAAAAAGCATCTGGTAATCGTGGAGTCACCCTCCAAATCGAAAACAATAGAAAAATACCTCGGAAGCGGCTACAAAGTGGTTTCTTCCAAAGGCCACATCTGTGACCTGTCCACATCCGGCAAGGACCGCCTTGGCGTGGATGTGGAACATGACTTCAAGCCCACGTACCGGGTTCCGAAGGAGAAGAAGGAAACTGTCAAGGAACTCAGGGAACTGGCAGAGAAGAGCCAGGATGTCTATCTGGCAAGCGACCCTGACCGGGAAGGGGAAGCCATTGCCTGGCACCTGGCCCGGGAACTGGGGCTGAGTGTCGACGATGACAATCGCATCGTGTTTCATGAAATCACGAAGCCGGCCATCGAAGCGGCAATGAAAGAACCCAAGAAAATCGATATGGACCTGGTGAAGTCTCAGGAAACCCGCCGTATCCTGGACAGGATCATCGGATTCAAGCTCTCCAAGCTTCTCCAGAACAAGATCCAGTCAAAATCCGCCGGCCGTGTGCAGTCGGTGGCGCTGCGTCTGATTGTGGAGCGTGAAAACGAGATCAGGAAATTCAAGCCTGAAGAATACTGGTCGATTCACGGTGACATCACAAAGGGACGCAAGACATTCACGGCGGATCTCGCCAAAGTGGACGGCAAAAAACCGAAAATCCGCAACCAGGAAGAGGCACAGGCCATTCTCGAGGATGCAGGCACGACCTTTACCGTTTCTCAGGTCAAGACCCGCAGCCGCCGCAAGGGGCCGAAGCTGCCTTTCACGACATCCACCCTGCAGCAGGAAGCCAGTACCAAACTCGGGTTCGGTGCCCGGAAAACGATGTCCGTGGCACAGAAGCTGTATGAAGGAATCGACCTGGGAGATCACACAGAAGGTCTGATTTCCTATATGCGAACGGATTCCACCCGTCTTTCCGGCCTGTTTGTGAAGGATGCCGAGGACGCGATCGAGAAGGAGTATGGCAAGGCCTACAAAGGCAAGGCGCACATGCACAACTCGACCAATGCGCAGGACGCACATGAAGCGATACGGCCGACCAGCATAAACAACACCCCGGAGGCGGTAAAACCGTACCTGACCGGGGAACAGTACAGGCTGTACAGCCTGATTTACGCCCGCACCATGGCCAGTCTGATGGCCGATGCGAAATTCGATGTGACAAGCATTCTGTTTCAGGCCGGAAACTGCGAGTTTGCCGCGACAGGACAGGTCATGACCTTTGACGGGTATTACAAGGTATATGGCAAATACGAAAAAGCATCCACGGAGCTGCTTCCGGCGCTGGAAGAAGGCGAAGTTTTTGAAAATGTGCCCGTGATTTCCCGTCAGCATTTCACGGAACCGCCCGCCCGGTATACAGAAGCCAGGCTGATCAAGGAGCTGGAAGAAAAGTCCATCGGGCGGCCTTCCACCTATGCAACGATCATCGACACGCTGCAGAAACGTGGATACGCCACGCTGGACAAAGTTTCGGAAACCAGCCGCACGAAGGTCTTCACTCCCACGGAGCAGGGAGTGCTGACAGACCAGAAACTCCAGGAGTTTTTCTCGAAGATCATCAACGTGGAATATACCGCTGATATGGAGAAGACACTGGATGTGATTGCGGAAGGCGACGAGGACTACATCAAGTTCCTGCATGAGTTTTATGATGACTTCGAACCGCTGGTCGACAAGGCATATGAAGACATGCCCAAGAAGGAACTGGAGCGGGTGGGACGCACCTGCCCGCAGTGCGGCGGAGAACTGGTCTATCGCAATGGCCGCTTCGGCAAGTTCATTTCCTGCATCAATTTCCCGAAGTGCCGCTATTCCGAAACGGATGAAACGGATATTCCGGAAGCCAGGGAACACCGGACCTGCCCCAACTGCGGAGCGGATATGATCATCAAGAAGGGCCGCTTCGGACCATTCTGGGCATGCAGCAACTATCCGGAATGCAAGACGATCGTCCCATTGAAGGAGAAAGCCAAACCGGAGCCCACAGGAGAAAAATGCCCCGAATGCGGCGGTGACCTGGTGCGCCGGAAATCCCGCTTCGGGACCTGGTTTGTGGGCTGCAGCAACTATCCCAAGTGCCGGTACATCAAGAAGGAGCCGAAGAAAAAAGCCCCTGAGGCACCGGATGCGGCAGAGGAAAAGACAGAATCTTCGCGGGGCGAACCCCATGCCTGAGACGTCCATGTCCAAAGTCACGGTCATCGGCGCAGGCCTGGCAGGGTCGGAAGCCGCCTGGCAGCTGGTCAGCCGGGGAATCCCGGTGAGGATCATTGAGATGCGTCCGGAAAAGAAACCGGAGGCTTTCCATACCGACGGCTTCGCTGAACTGGTCTGCTCGAACTCTCTTCGCTCGGATTCCCTGAACAACGCTGTGGGGATCCTCAAGGAGGAGATGCGGCAGCTGGATTCCCTGATCATGAAGGCCGCGGATGAAAACCGGGTTCCGGCCGGGAGTGCCCTGGCTGTTGACCGTGCGGGTTTCTCGGAGGAGGTCACGAAGACGCTGAAGGAACACCCGCTGGTGGAAGTGATCACAGAAGAAGTCACGGAAATACCCGACGGACCGGTGATCATTGCCACGGGCCCGCTGACATCGGAGAAGCTGGCTGCAGACATCATGAAGAAAACCGGTTCGGAGACATTTCATTTCTATGATGCCGCGGCACCGATCGTGGAAAAGGACAGCATCGATTTTTCCCGGGCATACTACAAGTCCCGGTATGACAAAGGAGATGCGGACTATATCAACTGTCCCATGGAACAAGAGGAATTTGACGCTTTTTACGAAGAGCTCATTCACGCAAAGTGTGCCGATCTTCATGACTTCGAGAAGGACCTGAAGGTGTTCGAAGGCTGTATGCCCATCGAGGAGATGGCCCGGCGCGGCAAGAAAACAATGCTCTTCGGGCCGATGAAACCCGTCGGGCTGCGGCGGGAAGGGGAACATCCCGTGGCGGTGATCCAGCTGCGGCAGGATGATGTGGCGGATACTCTGTACAACATTGTGGGCTTCCAGACGCATCTGACCTGGCCTGAGCAGAAGCGGGTGTTCTCCATGATCCCAGGTCTGGAAAACGCCAGGTTTGTCCGCTATGGCGTGATGCACCGGAACAGCTATCTGCCGGCAAAGGATGTTCTGCTGGAGACCTATCAGTCCAGACTGCGTCCGGATCTGTTTTTTGCAGGGCAGCTGACAGGAGTCGAAGGGTATGTGGAGAGTGCAGCCAGCGGGCTGGCGGCAGGCATCAACATGGCCCGCGTCCTGCAGGGCAGGGAACCAGTGAAGTTTGGCCGGCAGACCGTACTGGGAGCCCAGGCTCACTACATTGCAAACTGTGAGGCAAAGAATCTGCAGCCCATGAATGCAAATTTCGGCATCATGGTGCTGGAGGAACCCTGTCACAAGAGAGAGCGGAAAGCGGCTTTTGCCAGACAGTCTGCCAGACGGATCCGGGAAATCCGGGAAATGCTCCAGGCAGAGGATGGTGAACCGGAGCGGGGGGGGCCGGAAGTCCGCTGAACGGGATTGACGAAACACGCAAAAGGCCGAAAATGAAAAAAACGGCTTGCATACAGACACAAACCCTGTATAATAAAGCCGTTGCCTAGGTGTAGCTCAGCTTGGTAGAGCACTACGTTCGGGTCGTAGGGGTCGCAGGTTCAAATCCTGTCACCTAGACCATCAGAAAATTAAGCGGAATTCTCCGCTTTTTTTTCTGTCTGAATGGCGCTATACTTAATAAGCGCGATTCTGCGCAAATACACACGCCAGGAATTCGGCTGCCCGTGCCATTTGGTTGCAGCCCTTGGAACTGGCGGAGGAACAACGGAAAGGAACCAATCAAATGACACAAATCGTATCCATCCGGAAGATGCTGGAAAACGGCGTCCACTTCGGACACCAGACACGTCGCTGGAACCCCAAAATGAAACCGTATATCTATACTAGCCGCAATGGCGTGTATATCGTCGATCTGAACCAGACACAGAAGCAGATCGAAGACGCCTACAACGCCCTGAAGGAAATCAGCGAGCGCGGCGGCAAGGTTCTGTTTGTGGGCACGAAGAAGCAGGCAGCAGAAACTGTGGAAGAGCAGGCTCTGCGCTCCGGATCCTTCTATGTAAACAAGCGCTGGCTTGGCGGTCTGCTGACCAACTTCCGCACCATCCAGAAGCGTGTAAAGCGTCTGGTTGAGATCGAGGAAATGGAAGCCAGCGGAAAACTGGAAGTATACACAAAGAAAGAACAGGCCAGGATCCTGAAGGAAAAGGCCAAACTGGAAGCAAGCCTGGGCGGCATCAAGGAAATGAAGAAACTGCCGGATGCCATGATCGTGATCGATCCCAGAGAAGAGCACAATGCCGTGGCCGAAGCCAAGAAACTGGGCATTCCTGTATTTGCGATGCTGGATACCAACTGCGATCCCGAAGATGCCACCTATCCCATTGCATCCAACGATGATGCCAACCGCTCTGTACGTCTGGTGACTTCCATCCTGGCTGACGCCATCGTGGATGCCAAAGGCGGCCTGCTGGAATCGGCTTACCTGGATGATGCAGAAGACGATGTAACCATGGACGATGTCATCCGCAATGTGGAAGCCCAGATTGCCGAGAATGAACGCCGCCGCCGTCTGCGCAACGAAGAACGCAGAAAGCGGAACATGGAGCGCCGCAACCGTCGTCCCTACGACAGAAACAGCCGCGGACCCCGCCCCAACGGAGCACCTGTCCGTGCCAATGCGGAAGCAAAACCCGCTGAAACAAAAACAGAAGCATAGACTTCAAGGAGGAAGAGAATGGCTATCACCGCAAAACAGGTCAAGGAACTGCGCGAAAAAACAGGCGCAGGCATGATGGACTGCAAGAAAGCCCTGACAGAATGCGATGGCGACGAAGCGAAAGCTGTTGACTGGCTGCGTGAAAAAGGCATTGCCAAGTCTGCCAAGAAAGCAGGCCGAATTGCTGCAGAAGGTCTGACAAAGGTTGCCATTGACGGCAACACCGCAGTCATTGCAGAAGTGAACTCCGAGACCGACTTTGTCACCAAGAACGAACAGTTCCTGAACCTGGTTGACACGGTCGTGACCGCGATCCTGGCAGGTAAGCCGGAAACGGTGGAAGAAGTGCTTGCACTGGAAACCCCGGAAGGCACCATTGATGAACTGATCACAAACGCAACAGCCACCATCGGCGAAAAGATTTCCTTCCGCCGCTTCGTGGTCATTGAAAAGACAGACGATCAGCAGTTCGGCTCCTACATGCACATGGGCGGTTCCATTTCCGCTCTGGTTGTCATGACAGGCGCCACTCCGGAAGTGGCCAAGGATATGGCCATGCAGGTTGCTTCCATGAATCCGCAGTACATCACGCTGAAAGATGTGCCTGCTGATGTTGTGGAACACGAACGGGCTCTGCAGAAGCAGATGATGGCAGAAGACCCGAAAATGGCCGGCAAACCCGAGAAAGTGCTGGAAGGCATCCTGAACGGAAAGATTTCCAAGCACTTCAAGGATGTCTGCCTGATGGATCAGGAATACTTCAAGGACACCAAGGAAAAGGTTGCCCAGTTCCTGAAACAGAATCATGCAGAGGTTCTGCAGTTCGTCCGCTTCCAGGCCGGTGAAGGCATTGAGAAGAAGGAAGAGAACTTCGCAGACGAAGTCATGGCCCAGATCAACGGGTAATACTGACAGCCTACAAGGTGGTGCTTTCCCTTCGGGGACTGGCATCACCTTTTTTGGTTCCTGCCCATGCGCAAACCGCAGACTATTTTAATGAAATGACAGCCGATCCGGGGTATCCAGGAGAGTCAGGACAGACGGTGACAGGGAGACTCACAACCGCTGCAGTCGACAGCCGTCTTCAACGGCATTGGCTGTTACCGACAATGCTGCAAAGGGACAGAGTGAGGAATGGATCACTCACCAGACTGACCGGTGACGTGCAGGCACCGGCAGCGGTTACGGCGGCAGGAGTGCTTCTCAGCCATCCGATAATGGCAACAGCAGGGGGACAGTCGGGAATAGCTTCCGGTCTGCAATCGGGAAAAGAGAACAGAGACCGCTTGTTCCTGGGAACCAGGGACCACCGGATCATTCCACTTTCTGGAGGAAAAGCTGCCTGTCTGTATTGCGTTCACAGGCAGTCACGGTACGATGAAAAGGAGAATGTGCAAAGCGGTCGGTGGCAGAAGCCGGACATGGAGCATATGGCTGACCTGCTTTGACTGTGTAAAAAGCGCACTCAACGCGCCAGGGAGGCAGAGAGTCATGAATCAGACAACCATTCCCATCCCCCGGCTTGTGGTCATGGATATGGATGGAACGCTGCTGAACAGCAGAAAAGAAATCACACCGGAAACAGCCGCGGCACTCCGGAGGCTTCAGGACCGGGGAACCCGGCTGGTTCTCGCCAGTGGAAGACCGGAGCGGGGTCTGATGCGGTTTGCCAGGCAGCTGGACATGAAGCGTCACGGCGGGATTCTGATCAGCAGCAATGGGGCCCTGGCACGGACCCTTGATGGCAGGACACTGTACAGCAATGCCCTGACACGGGAAAACACCAGGAAAGTCCTGAAACATCTGAAGCAGTTTGACGTGATTCCCATGATTGCCGATGGTGATTCCATGCTTGTGGAAAACGTGTACAACTGCATGATCGAACTCGATGGCAGGCCCTGGAATGTGGTGGAGTACGAGGCGCACAGCAATGGATTCCTGCTTCGTGAAGTCCGGGATCTGTCAGAAGCGGGACTGACCCCGGAGAAGATCCTGACAGCCGGCACTCCGGCCTATCTTCGGCAGGTATCCGAAAAGATGCGGGCTCCTTTCTGCGATTCACTGGATTCCATGTTCACAGGTCCGTTTTATTATGAATTCACTGCTTCCGGCAGCAACAAAGGCACAGCGCTGAAAGCGGTAATGGAAGCCTGCGGTGTGTCATCATTGCAGACAGCGGTATTCGGTGATGCGGAGAATGACCTGCCGATGTTTGCACATGCCGCTATCACTGTCGCAATGGGCAACGCTACAGAACCGGTCAGAAACCAGGCACGGTATATCACGGCCTCCAACGATGAAGACGGCATTGTCAGAACTGTCGAATCGTGGGAGAAAATCCGCGAACAACAGCCGGCTTCTGATAGTGAAAAAAGGTAATCGCTTACAAGTTTTGAGTGAAAACAGTCATCTGCACTGACAGGCAGGCTTGCTCCTGTGACAATGTGCAAACAGGTGTATCCGTCAAGGAATTTGCCTAGATTTCACACATTATTCCACAAAAGCCAGCCAGGCCCTTTACCTAAAGGGCCTGGCTGGCTATTTCCGTCATGAATTACAGGAAAATTGCCGTTTCTTACTTTGTGAAAATTTGCCCTGTTTTTCTTTTTTTGTTATCTTGTCCTAGGTCAAATAAAAGAGACAACAATTACCGAAAAAGACAAAGAGAGTCAATGACATATCGCAGAAACAGAACAGGAGAAACGCAATGAAAAAAATCAAGACAATCATCGCCAGAGCGGCTCTGGCCGCTTCCATGATCCTGCCTGTCATGCCCGCTTCCCCGGTCATGGCTGCAGAGAAAGAAAATACGAAAACACGGCTGATTGAAGTCGTAACAGATTCCATGAGCACTGCTCATGAAGAAGTGAAAACTGTACAGGCACAGATGCGGCAGAAAAAAGCGGAAGAAGCGAAAAACTTCGGACAGAAAATCGCCGATGCAGCCATTGCCCAGATCGGCGTTGGTCAGGACTGCACCATGCTCGTGACCAATTCCCTGAAAGCCGTCGGGATCAGCTTCCACGGGGCACCCGCCGCATATGCATCCCTGGGTGACTGGACCTCTGATCCCCAGCCCGGAGATGTGATCGTCTATTCCGGCCATGTGGCTGTATACATCGGGAATGGCAGAGCCATTCACGGCGGATGGAACGGCGGGACAACCGCTGAATGGAGTGTGGAATGCTCCAATCCGCTGGTCGGATATATTCGCGTACGTCGTCCGTAAAGGCATCTGATGCACATTGAACCATAAACGCAGGAGTGATCCTGCGTTTTTTCGTAGACTGAAACCGCACTGAAACCGGCCTGACCGCTGCATCGGCTGCTGTATCACGACGGCGCCTGAAATGATAAAATGCTGATATGCAAAAGCGAAAAGAACAGCGGCTGACGGATCTGCGGAAGATCCTGGAGGAACAGGGAAGAGTTCGGACACGGGATCTTGCGCAGATGCTGGACGTCACGCCGGAAACACTGCGGAGTGACCTGGATCTGCTGGAAAGTCAGGGCCTGATCGAACGGGAACATGGGGCTGCCCGCCTGCGGGTACTGGATAAAGAGACACCGCTGGAATGGCGGCAGGCAGAGAACCGCCAGGAAAAGATGCAGGTCACCATTCGTGCCCTGCAGGAGGTGAAGGACGGAGATATTGTCTTCATAGATGCAGGATCAACGATTCTCACAGCCCTGAATCATCTGTCCAGCTGCCGGGACCTGACCATTGTGGTGAATTCCCTGCCAGCGGCCCAGTCCTGCCTCGACATGGGGTTCCACTGTCTGTTCATTGGCGGACAAATGCGCAGAAGCGGGGGCCATACCTATGGCTACTTTGCGGAACAGATGGTCGACAACATCACCATAGATATAGCCATTCTGGGAACCACAGGCATCGAAGGCGTGGATGGATTCTCTGTATACCGGGCGGAGGAAGTGGGAATCAGGCGTCACATCATCCGCCAGACCCGGCGCCTGGTCATTGTCATGGGGCGTCACAAACTGAACCAGCCGGGATATTACCGGTATGCATCGTTCCGGGAAGCGGATCTTCTGGTCACGAATCACCTCACACCGGAGCAGAAGAAGCGGTTTTCAGGCGTCAGACAGATCGTGGAGGTCTGAAGATGCGGTTCTTCGGGCTGGTGGAACAAAATCCGGAAACCGGTCCAGTCCAAAGCAGGAAACAGGCATCGACCATGAAAATTTTCAGAAAACTGTTGAAATGAAAATACGGCCGGGCTATAATCGTGACTATCAAATCGATGAACGGAAGTAGTACCTGACTGCGATCGCCAAGAGAGCTGCCGGCGGGTGCAAGGCAGTGCGAAGGCACCAGGGAACGTGTCCGGGAGAGGAACCGCGAAGGATGCCGAGCGGCTCACGCGCCCCGCGTTACAGGGAAGGGCTCCTGGCAGGTACAGGAGAAGCAAGGTGGTACCGCGATTCATGTCGTCCTTTTCCGGGGCGGCTTTTTTTCATGAAAGGGGGGATGTCTGTGAGTGACGGCCGACGACGATACCGGATATCCACGGAAGCAATCCCCGTTCATGGATGACTGGATCCTGCGATCCACGGACTTCAATGCCGTTCATGAACCAACCGCCGGTCAGACCGGCAGGAACCGATATAACAGAATGAAAACCGGCGAAACGGGCCGGACAAACGGGAGGAACTGACTATGAGCAACCTGCATAACGAAAACAAGCACTACAACAAAATCGTCCTGGCATATTCCGGAGGACTGGATACGTCTGTCCTGATTCCCTGGCTGAAAGAACACTATGGCAACTGCGAAGTCATTGCGGTCTCCGGCAATGTGGGGCAGGGAACAGAGCTGGATGGCCTGGAAGAAAAAGCCCTGGCCACCGGGGCTTCCAAACTGTACATCGAAGACCTGACCGATACCTTTGTGGATGATTTCATCGTACCGTCCATCAAAGCCGGTGCCGCGTATGAAAAGTACCTGCTGGGCACGTCCTTTGCGAGACCAATCATAGCCAAGAGAATCGTGGAAATCGCCAAGGCTGAAGGCGCGGATGCGATCTGCCATGGCTGCACAGGCAAGGGAAACGACCAGGTGCGGTTTGAACTGGCCATCAAGGCCTTTGCACCGGACATGGACATCATTGCTCCCTGGCGGTTCTGGGAGCTGGATTCCCGGGAAAAGGAAATCGAATACGCCGAAGCGCACAACATTCCTCTGAAGATCAGCAAGGAAACCAACTACTCCAAGGACAAAAACCTCTGGCACCTGTCCCACGAAGGGCTGGACCTGGAAGACCCGGCCAATGAAGCCCCCATCAACACAGAAGGATTTCTGGAACTGGGTGTGTCCCCGGAGAATGCGCCGGACAAGCCGACGTACGTCACGATTCACTTTGAAAAAGGCGTGCCGACAAAACTGGATGACGAAGAACTCTCCGCCAGGGACATCATCCTCAAGCTGAATGAGATCGGCGGTGCCAATGGCATCGGGATCCTGGATATCGTGGAAAACAGGCTGGTGGGCATGAAGTCCAGAGGTGTGTATGAGACACCCGGCGGTTCCATCCTGTATGCCGCTCACGCAAAGCTGGAAGAAATCACGCTGGACAAAGACACGCAGCATTACAAGGAACAGGCTGCACAGAAGTTCGGCGAACTGGTCTACGATGGCAAGTGGTTCACACCCCTGAGAAAGGCACTCTCGGCTTTCGTGGACAGCACACAGGAAACCGTGACCGGTGACGTGACTCTGAAACTGTACAAGGGGAACATCATTCCTGCAGCCGTGATCAGCCCCTATTCCTTATATAATGCGGGAATGGCGACATTCGATGCGGATGACTGCTATGACCAGAGCGATTCTGCAGGTTTCATCAACCTGTTCGGCCTGCCGATCAAAGTGAGAGCCCTGAACAGCGATGCCCTGGAGAAAGAGACCGGGGAGTCCTTCTCCAGTGTGGAGTAAGGGGAAACACTCCCATGGCCAAGCTCTGGGCGGGACGGTTCTCCAAGACCACTGATGAAACCGTCAATGATTTCAACTCTTCGATCCCCTTTGACAACCGGCTGTATGCTCAGGATATCCGGGGATCCCTGGCACACAGCGATATGCTGGCCAGACAGGGAATCATCACCCGGGAGGACAGGGATGCGATCCACCAGGGTCTGACAGAGATCCTGGCAGCCATGGATGCCGGTGAAATCGGCTTTGATCCTGCACAGTATGAAGACATCCATATGTGTGTGGAGCAGCTGCTGACGGAAAAAATAGGGGATGCCGGCAAACGCCTGCATACCGGGCGCAGCCGGAACGATCAGGTGGCGCTGGATATGCGGATGTATGTGCGGGAAGAAGCCGGACACATCCATGACCAGGTGCTCCACCTGATCGATGTGATCACCGACGTGGCACAGAACAATACAGAAACCATCATGCCGGGATACACGCATCTCCAGCGGGCACAGCCTGTCACCTTTGCCTATATCCTGCTTGCCTATGTATCCATGCTGAAGCGGGATGCAAGGCGGCTGGAAAACACCCTGGAGGTACTGGACGAATGTCCCCTTGGCTCCGGGGCCCTGGCAGGAACGACCTACCCCCTGGACAGGCACTTCACAGCAGAAACTCTGGGTTTTTCACGCCCCTGTGACAATGCCATGGACGGTGTCAGTGACCGGGACTACTGTCTGGAGTTTCTCTCCGATCTGTCGATTCTGATGATGCACCTGTCCCGTCTGTCGGAGGAAGTGATTTCCTGGTGCAGCTGGGAATTCAAGTTCATCGAACTGGATGATGCCTTTTCCACCGGCAGTTCCATCATGCCGCAGAAGAAGAACCCGGATATCTGCGAACTGGTCCGGGGCAAAACCGGTCGGGTCTACGGTGACCTGATGACACTGCTGACGGTGATGAAGGGACTTCCTCTGGCATACGACAAGGACATGCAGGAAGACAAGGAGTGTGTCTTCGATGCCATTGATACCGTTTCGATGTGCCTGAAAGTCCTACCGGATATGCTGTCAACCATGACAGTCCTTACAGAGAACATGGCCGCAGCAGGACGGCGGGGATTCATCAATGCCACGGACTGTGCGGATTACCTCACGAAGAAAGGGATGCCGTTCCGGGATGCCTACAAGCTCACAGGCGGTCTGGTGGCCAGGTGCATCCGGGAGGGCCGGACACTGGAACAGCTGAGTCTGGAAGAGCTGCAGGAGGAAAGCCCGCTGTTTGATGAGGGCTTCTATGCTGCGGTGGATCTGCTGAATGCCGTGAAGCGCCGCAATACCTGGGGTGGACCGTCTCCGGAGCAGACACAGGAGCAGATTGCCCAGGCCAGAGAATTCGTGAAAAACCACAGAAAGCAGGACTGAGGATGGGAAAACCGAAAATCTACATCGATGGTCAGTCCGGGACCACAGGCCTGGAGATCCGCCAGCGGCTGCAGGACCGGGAGGACATCGAGCTGCTGGTGATCGACGATGCACTTCGTCATGATGAAGCCGAACGCCGGAGAATGTTCGAGGCTGCGGACCTGGCGTTCCTTTGTCTGCCGGATCAGGCAGCCAGGGAGGCCGTGGCTCTGGCCGAGGGTTCCGGAGCCCGGATCATCGATGCAAGCACCGCCCACCGGACGGTCTGGACCTACGGATTTCCGGAACTGGACCACCGGCAGGAAGAAAAGATCCGGACGGCGGACAAAGTCGCGAACCCCGGCTGCCATGCCACGGGATTCATCGCGGCTGTGGCCCCGCTGAGCCGCGGCGGTCTTCTGAAGCCGGATGCACAGCTGACTGCGTTCTCCCTCACCGGGTATACCGGCGGCGGAAAGAGAATGATCGCAGAGTACGAAGGGTCGAAAACAGAACAGATGCTTGCTCCCAAAGCCTACGGACTGGATCTGAACCACAAGCACCTGCCGGAGATGAAAACGGTCTGCGGTCTGGAAAAGGCACCGCTGTTCATCCCGGTGGTGGATGACTATCCCCGGGGCATGCTCGTGATGGTGCCGGTCGCATCCGAACAGCTGACCAGGCCCCTGTCGCTGCAGCAAATGCAGGACCATTTCAGGCAGTGGTACCAGGGATCGGCTGTGGCAGTGCAGGAAGGACAGCCGGGGCTTTATGCGGGAGACAAAGCCGGGACCGATGATCTGGAGCTGTTTGTCACGGGTGCAGAATCCGGGTCGGGATTTGTGATTTCAGCCCGGTTCGACAATCTGGGCAAAGGTGCCTGCGGAGCGGCGATCCGCAACATGGAACTCATGCTGGGACTCAATACCGGACAGTAAACGAATCAATCATGCCTTCCGGTTCACCGGAAGGTATTGTGCATAGAACCAAGGAAGGAAAGAATCCATGAAAGGAATCGAAGGCGGCATCACAGCCGCAAAGGGATATAAAACTGGGGCTGTTCACAGCGGGATCCGGGCCAGCCAGTCCAAAAAGGACCTGGCAGTGATCGTGTCAGAGGTCCCCTGCCAGGCAGCAGCGGTGTATACCTCCAATATCGTCAAGGCCGCCCCGCTGCACATCACCAGAGAACACCTGGGTGATGGAACGGCACAGGCCATTGTGATCAATTCCGGCAACGCCAATGCCTGTGCACCCAGGGGTGAGGAAAACGCCCTGCGGGAAGCACAGGCAGCGGCAAAACTGTTGGGGCTGAAAACCGAAGATGTCCTGGTGGCTTCCACCGGCGTGATCGGGCAGGAGCTTCCCATCGAAGTGATCGAGACAGCCATGGGCCAGATCGTGCTCACGGACGATTCTGCAGATACAGCCAAAGCCATCATGACCACGGACACGAACATGAAACAGACTGCCGTGGAATTCGAACTGGACGGAAAAACGGTTCATCTGGGCGGCATAGCCAAGGGATCGGGCATGATCCATCCCAACATGGGAACGATGCTGTGTTTTGTCACTACGGATGCCGCCATCTCTCAGAGTGTCCTGCAGCAGTCTCTGTCGAAAATCGTGAAGAAAACCTTCAACCGCATCAGTGTGGATGGTGACACATCCACCAACGATATGTGCATTGTGCTGGCCAACGGCCTGGCCGGCAATGAGGAGATCACGCAGCAAAACGATGTGTTTGACCAGGCACTGGAGTCCGTGATGAAGGACCTGGCGGTCATGATCGCGTCCGACGGCGAAGGTGCCAGCCGCCTGATCATTTCCACGGTGGTGAATGCGGCCGATGAAACACAGGCGGAGACTCTTGCCATGTCCGTGGCCTCCAGCTCCCTGTTCAAGGCAGCGATGTTCGGCAGCGATGCCAACTGGGGCCGGGTGCTGTGTGCCATGGGCTATTCCGGAGCACAGTTCGATCCGGAGAAAGTGGATGTCCTGTTTCAGTCCGATGCCGGGACCATTGAAGTGGCGAAAAACGGGCGTGGCCTGGACTTTGATGAGGACCAGGCAAAAAAGATTTTGTCCCGGGACCAGGTGCAGGTGGTCATGAACCTGCATGAGGGAGATGTCTCCGTCACCTGCTGGGGCTGCGACCTGACGTACGACTATGTGAAAATCAACGGAGACTACCGCTCATGATTGCCCCGGAAACACGTGCCAATATCCTGATCGAGGCACTTCCGTACATCAAGGAATACAACGGCGAGGTCATCGTGGTGAAATATGGCGGAAATGCCATGATTGACGAGGAACTGAAACAGGCTGTGATCCAGGACATCATGCTGCTGCACCTGGTGGGTATCCATGTGGTGCTGGTGCATGGCGGGGGCCCGGATATTTCCAGGATGCTGAAAAAGACCGGAGCCCAGTCGCGCTTCATCAACGGACTGCGGTACACCGATGATGAAGCCATGGAAATCGTTCAGATGGTTCTCTGCGGCAAAGTCAACAAGGATCTGGTCCGGCTGCTGGAAGGCAAGGGAATCGGTCTGGGAGGCATGGACGGCGGTTTGTTCCGCGCGGTGAAGATGACGGATCCGGAGGGAACAGACTACGGATTTGTGGGCGATATTGTGGATGTGAATCCCAAAATTGTCCAGGACGTGATCGACCAGGGATATATTCCGGTGATCTCTTCCGTGGCGGCAGGTCTCGAGGACAACAATGTATACAATGTGAACGCGGATACGGCTGCGGCGAAAATCGCGATCGCACTGAAGGCGAAGAAGCTGATCCTGCTGACGGATGTCCGCGGTGTGATGCGGGAACCGGGAAACGATGAATCGCTGATTCACGACATCAAGGTATCGCAGGTGCCGGCACTGACGATGAGCGGTGCCATTTCCGGCGGCATGATCCCGAAGGTGGACTGCTGTGTGGAAGCTGTGCGTTCCGGTGTGGAGCGTGCCAACATTCAGGATGGACGTGTACCGCACGCGATTCTGATCGAACTGCTGACCAACGAAGGCATCGGGACGATGTTTCACTGATATCCGTCCGGCTTCCGGATGAATCCGGGGGCGGGACCGATGTCTGAGACAGTTCCCGCGTTTTTGAGAAGAGCAGTCTGCAGCACCCCGGCCATCAGAGCAGGGATCTCCGCCGGATAGGCTGGATCGAGCTGCCAGGAAAAGGAAGGATCTTATGGATTTCAATACATTGAAGAACAGGGAAAACAACGCCCTGATGCACACCTATGGACGGTTTGACATCGCACTGGACCATGGCAAAGGGTCAAAACTGTATGACCTGGACGGGAAGGAATACATTGACCTGACTTCAGGCATTGGCGTAAATGCCCTTGGACACGGTCACGAAGCGCTGGTGCAGGCCATTCAGGAACAGGTCGCCAGACTCATGCAGGCATCCAACCTGTTTTACACAGAGCCCATGGTGGATGCTGCCGAGCGGCTGGCAAACAGTACCCTGATGGAAAAAGTGTTTTTTGCCAACTCCGGTGCAGAAGCGAATGAAGGCATGATCAAGATTGCCCGAAAATACTCCGCCGATCAATATGGTCCGGAACGCACAAAAATCCTGACCCTGAAGAACTCTTTCCATGGCCGCACGGTTGCGACTCTGGAAGCCACCGGACAGGACAAGTTCCACCAGAACTTCTATCCCTTCACAGGCGGCTTTGACTATGTGGAAGCCAACAACATCGAAGACCTGAAGCAGAAAATGGCAGATCCTTCTGTCTGCGGCATCATGATGGAACTGATTCAGGGAGAGAGCGGCGTACGGCCCCTGGATCCGGTGTTCGTCAGGGAAGCAGCCAGGCTGGCGAAGGAGAACGATATCCTTTTCATGGCAGATGAGGTGCAGACAGGCATCGGCCGTACAGGCAGCCTGTTCTGCTGGCAGCAGTACGGGATCCAGCCGGATCTTGTCAGCTGTGCCAAGGCACTGGGTGGCGGTGTTCCCATCGGTGCGGTGCTGTCCGGTGACAAAGCAGCCCATGTTCTCCAGCCTGGTGACCACGGAACCACCTTCGGCGGTAATCCACTGGCGGCCTCCGCTGCGAAAACCGTGCTGGATATTGTGGACCAGCCGGATTTCCTGGCCGATGTGAAGGACAAAGGCGACTATTTCATGAACAGCATCCGGGCACTGAACAAACGATCCGTGCAGGATGTCCGTGGAATGGGACTCATGATCGGCATCCAGGTGGGTGCCGACAAAGTCATGGACTACCTCAAACGGCTGCAGAACAAAGGCGTTCTCGCACTGAAAGCCGGAACGGACACCATCCGGCTGCTGCCGCCGCTGATCATCACAAAGGAAGAGATCGACCAGGCTGTCAAAGCCATGAACGAAGTATTTGAATAAACAGGAAAGGGAATGGAAGACATGAAACACCTTCTGACACTGATGGATCTGGATGACCAGGAAATTGTGCAGCTCCTGGATCTCGCAGATCAGCTGAAATACGAAAAAAAGCACGGGATCGCACACCCGCATCTCAAGGGAAAATCCATCGGCCTGATTTTCCAGAAAGCCAGCACCCGCACCCGGGCATCATTTGAAACCGGCATGCACCAGCTGGGAGGACAGGCACTGTTTCTGTCCAGCCGCGACCTGCAGATTGGCCGTGGGGAACCGGTGCAGGATACAGCCCGCGTGCTGTCCAGGTATCTGGATGGCATCATGATCCGCACCTATGAACAGAAAGAAGTGGAGGATCTGGCAAAGTACGGCAGCATTCCCGTGATCAACGGACTGACCGACTACAGCCACCCCTGCCAGGTCCTGGCCGATCTCATGACGATCCGTGAACACTACGGTTCCCTGAAGGGACTCAAGATGGCCTACATCGGGGACGGCAACAACATGGCCAACTCTCTGATCGTGGGAGCCCTGAAATCCGGCATGGACATGGCCTGCGCAACACCGGAAGGGTACCGCCCGGATGAAAAGGTGCTGGAATTCGCCAAAAACTATGGTGACCACTTCACACTGACAGATGATCCTGTCCAGGCGGTGAAGGATGCGGATGTTGTCGTGACCGACACCTGGGCATCCATGGGGCAGGAAGACGAGAAGGAAGAACGAAAAAAAGCCTTTGCAGGCTACCAGGTCAACCGCGACCTGATGAAACATGCGAAGAATGGTGCCATGGTGCTGCACTGTCTGCCCGCGTACCGGGAGCAGGAAATCACTGAAGAGGTGTTTGAACAGCATGCGGATGAGATCTTCGAAGAAGCGGAGAACCGCCTCCATGCACAGAAGGCCGTCATGGTCACATTGATGAAAGACTGATGTCCATTCCCGGACTGTTCTGTTTCACAGACGAAGCAAAGCGGTCCTTTTCTGGTATTCAAACAGGAAGCCAAAGCAGGAGAAAATGCGATATACCTGTGGACAGGCGAAACTGACTCCGTGGAAGGCCGCCACTGCCTGTTCCTCTGCAGGGAACAGCCAGCCGGGGGCGCCAACGGAGGACTGACAGAAAAGAGTAAAATGCGGAATGCGAAAAATCACTGTAAAAACTGAAGGCATGATGTGTCCCATGTGCGAGTCTCATATCTGCGATGTGATCAGAAAGTCCTTTCCTGTTCACAAAGTCACGGCTTCCCGCAGAACAGGCGAAGCTGTGATCCTGGCAGATGAGCCAGTCAGTCATGAGGCATTGAAGCGGGCGGTCGACAGCACGGGTTACAGGGTTCTGCAGGTCAGCGAAGAACACTGGCAAAAACGCAGACTTTTTCACCGCAGCTGACTGCCCGATCAGGGCAGATGCGGCCTGACCAGAGTTATCTTGTTTCCGGCTGCGGCAGACGGTACCATGAATGCATCAGGGCATACACAGCCCGAATCAGAAAAGAGAGGGACAGTCATGAGTCTGACAATCAACCTGTACTATAGAGGGGAAAGCGGAAGTGCCCGGGAGTTTGTACGGGAGATGGAAGAAAGCGGAATCGCTGCTGCGATCCGCAACGAACACGGAAACGAGAAGTATGACTATTTCATGTCACTGAAGGATCCGGAAACCATCCTGCTGATCGATCAGTGGCGTGATCAGAAAGCTCTGGACGATCACCATGCCTCGCCGATGATGGCACAGCTGGCTGCACTGCGTGATAAATACAATCTGCATATGCGGGTGGAACGCTATCGGGATGCCGAAGAGAATCCGGCAGATGAAGTGTTCATGAGAAAATAGGGAATCCGCAAAATGGCATTTGACTACAAAAAAGAATACAGAGAATACTACCTGCCCAAAAAGAAGCCTTCCATTGTCACCATTCCGCCCATGTATTTTGCGTCAGTCTGCGGTCAGGGGGATCCAAATGAGGAAAACGGGGCATACAAGGAAGCCATCAGCAAGCTGTATGCCGTTGCCTATACCATCAAGATGAGCAAAAAAGGAACCCATCACATGGAGGGATATTTCGACTATGTTGTCCCGCCTCTGGAGGGGTTCTGGTGGCAGGAGGGCATCGGCGAAATCGACTTTTCCGACAAGGCAGGATTTCGCTGGATTTCCGTGATCCGGCTGCCGGATTTTGTGACCGAAGAAGAGTTTGGATGGGCCCTGAATGAGGCTGCATCGAAAAAGCAGCTGGATCTTTCCGATGTCCGGTTTCTGAGAATTGACGAAGGTCTCTGCGTTCAGTGTCTGCACACGGGACCCTATGACCTGGAGCGGGAAACCATCCGGGAGATGGATGCCTTTGCCCGCGGCATGGGATATGAACCGGATTTCGAAAACGGCCGTCATCACCATGAAATCTACCTGAGCGATCCCAAAAGAACCGCCCCCGAAAAGATGAAAACTGTCATCCGGCACCCAATCCGGCAGAAACAGGATTGACATGAAAAAGCAGCCGTTTCTGCAGAAGAGGAAACGATATCTCCTGTTCTGCAGTCCGGCTGCTTTCTGTTCTTCTGTTTCTCGGAATGGACCCCATCCCCCAAACTGTGAAGCAGGAATCTATGCGCAGAATCAGTTACCGCTTAGCTGTCTTCCGGTTGTCTCTGCAGTGGATCCGGCCGCAGCCATGGCAAACTGACGCCCGAAAGCCTCACAGTCAGCCACTGTATCCCGGTCGGGGTTCCACAAAATGCCCAGCGGATCGGATACCATCTCAAAACCGGATTTCTGCAGATGGTCGTGAATCTGTTTTGGTCCTTCGCCGCTCCACCCGTAGCTGCCGAATGCTGCGGCTTTTTTCTTCTTGAACCGAAGTCCGCGGATCATTTCCAGCAGCCCGGCAATCGCATGGGAAATCCCATAGTTGATTGTTGGCGAACCCACAAGAACCGCTTTCGAGCTGAAAATCTCCGTCAGAATGTCGTTTTTGTCATCCTTCGCAGCGTTCATCAGCTTCACCTTCACATCCGGATCGGCAGACTCGATACCCCTGGCGATGGCTTGGGCCATCTGGCGGGTGGAGTTCCACATCGTATCATAGACGATGGTGATCTGGTTTTCCTGGTACGCATCTGCCCACTCCAGATACTGCCTCACGATGGCACCCGGATTCTGGTCCCAGATGATGCCATGACTCGGGCAGATCATGTTCAAGGGCAGGTTCATTTCCAGGATTTCACGAATCTTGCGGGTGACCTGCGGGCTGTACAGCGTCAGGATGTTTGCATAGTACTTCTTTGCTTCCCGCATCACTTCATCAATATCCGCAGTGGATTCCAGCAGAGACTCCGTGGCGTAATGCTGTCCGAATCCGTCGTTGGAAAACAGAATGTTGTCCCCGGACATGTAGGTAAACATCGTATCCGGCCAGTGCAGCATGGGGGCTTCCACAAAGGTCAGCCTGCAGCTGTCCAGATCAAGGGTATCCCCGGTTTTCACCGTGACGTAATTCCAGTCCTGATGGTAAAGCCCCCGCAGGATCTGTTCCCCTTTCTTTGTACAGTAAATGAGAACATCCGGGATTTCCCGCATCAGCTCCGGAAGAGCACCGCTGTGATCGTTTTCGTTGTGGTTCATCACAATGGCATCGATGTCCTTCAAGTCGATTTCTTCCTTCAGCCTCGTGACAAATTCTTTGTCATACGGCCCCCAGACTGTGTCGATCAGGACATTTTTTCCATCCCGGACCAGCCAGGCGTTGTAGCTGGATCCTTTGTGTGTGGAGTATTCATCGCCATGGAACGATTTGAGTTCCCAGTCTGTTTTCCCCACCCATGTGACTTTGTCTGTGATTTTCTTTCCCATATTCGAGACCTCCATGTTTCAGAATCACTCTACGAAAGGGATGCAGCAGCTTCCATCCGGATGACCTCCCAAATTCTGTGTACCGCAACTGGCTCTTTCACCGATTCTGTACAAATCCCGGGCCAAACTGTACAATCAATATGATCATCAAAGGAGCAGATATCAATGTATAAACGGGTATTACTGAAGCTGAGCGGCGAAGCGCTGGCCGGTGACGGACAGGCACTGGACGCAAAGACTCTCAGGCGTCTGGCAAAGGAACTGAAGAGGATCCAGGAGTCCGGTGTTGAACTGGCCATCGTTGTCGGCGGCGGCAACTTCATCCGCGGAAAAATGATGGCGGAAATGGGCATGAACCGGGCACAGGCCGATTACATGGGCATGCTGGGAACAGTCATCAATGCGCTGGCTGTGCAGAATGCCCTGGAGCAGGAAGGCGTGGATACACGTGTCCAGACAGCCGTGGAAATGCAGAAAGTGGCAGAACCTTATATTCTGCGTCGGGCCCTGCGTCACCTGGAAAAGGGCCGCATCGTGATTTTCGGTGCCGGCACCGGTTCTCCGTATTTCTCCACGGATACGACAGCCGCTCTTCGGGCATCCGAAATCGGCGCAGATGTCATTCTCATGGCGAAAAACGGAGTGGATGGTGTCTATGATTCGGATCCGAAGAAGAATCCGGATGCAAAGAAATTCCAGGAGCTTTCCTATATGGATGTCCTGAACAAGGGACTGCAGGTCATGGATTCCACGGCGATTTCCATGTGCATGGACAATGATATCGACCTGGTTGTCTTCAACATGAACGAGGAAGGCAACATTGAAAAAGCAGTGAAGGGAGAAGCCGACGGCACTGTGATCAGCAAGTCGGCACAGGTAACAGCATGAGTGAATATCTTGAACGCGCAGAAGAAAAAATGATGACAGTCATCGAAAACCTGGAAGGAAACTTTGCCACGATCCGCACAGGACGTGCCAACGCAAAGATCCTGGACCGGGTGCGGGTGGATTATTATGGCGAACCGATGCCCATCAACCAGATTGCCCGGATTTCCGTCGTGGAAGGCACACAGCTGGTGATCAAGCCCTATGACCGTACACAGGTCAAGCCGATCACCCACGCCATTTCTGCCGCAAACCTGGGTCTGACACCGCAGGCGGAAGCGGATGCCATCCGCATTCTCGTACCGCAGCTGACGGAAGACCGCCGCAAGCAGCTGGCCAAAGAAGCCCAGAAATACGGGGAAGAAGCCAAGGTTGCTGTGCGGAATGTCCGCAGAGACTGCAATGACTGGATCAAGAAGGACAAGGAGCTGCCGGAAGACGAGGCAAAGGCTCTCACAGCAGAAACCCAGAAACTGACAGACCGGTACATCAAGGACATTGATGGTCTCGTAAAAGCCAAAAAAGACGAGATTCTGGCAGTCTGAGTCCAGGACTGGTCCCGCTTTTCAGGATACGGAAAGCCCGGCCCGGTTTTCTCCGGTGCCAATCCGGACTGTTTCCGGGTACAATAAAATACGTGAACAGCCCGGCTGCCGCCGGGCTTTTTCAAAAGTCCTGCCATGGCCGTTTGCGGAATGCATGCCATGACCTGACAGCACCCGGGCTGACTGACGCTGTGTCAGTGACGGGGCAGATGCCGGCAGGACAGACAATGCAGGAAAGGACTGACAGCATGTCGGAGCAGAAACAATCGCAGACAACCGGTCTGCCTGCCGGGATCCAGGTTCCGGACACCATGGCCATCATTATGGATGGAAACGGCCGCTGGGCGAAAAAACGGGGTCTTCCAAGGACCGCCGGTCACAAAAAAGGAGCGGATACGATTCACACAATCGGCCTGGAAGCCAACCGGCTGGGGGTGAAAAAACTTATTCTCTACGCCTTTTCCACCGAGAACTGGAAACGCCCGGAAGACGAAGTGGGATATCTGTGCAAACTCCCGGGGCTGTTTTTCGACCGGTACATCCGGGATCTGATGAACAACAACATCCGCGTCACGTTTGCAGGAGAACTCGGGCGTTTTCCGGACTCCACGCAGAAAGTGATTCGCCGTGCGGTGGAGCAGACCGAAGCCAATACCGGTCTGGAGCTGTGCATTGCGATCAATTACGGTGCCCGCCGGGAACTGCTGCTTGCGGCGCAGAAGTATGCCGAAGATGTCAGGAATGGCCGGGAAAACAACGTGACGGAAGAAGAGTTTTCGAAGTACCTTTTTGTCCCCGAGGAGGTGGATCTGCTGATCCGGACCAGCGGAGAAGAACGGATTTCCAACTTCCTGCTCTGGCAGCTGGCCTACAGTGAGCTGATTTTCACACCGACTGCCTGGCCGGATTTTGATGAGTCGTCTTTGCGCGAGTGCATCACAGAATACAATCACCGTGACCGGCGCTTCGGAGGCGTCAAGGCATGAAGACCCGTGTGATCACCGCCATCTGCATCATTGCGGCTGTTGCCATCCCCGTGGCACTTGGCGGAGTATGGCTGAACCTCCTGGCTGTGTTCATCCTCGTGAGCGGTCTCTGGGAATGGTGCCGCAACCTGGAGGGATTCGGCACCTGGGGAAAAGCCGTGCTGCCGGTCCTGATCGTCCTCACCTTTCTGTCCCGGTGGATGATGCCCGTGACCGGCTATGCCTGGCTGGCCATCTGCGGACTGATCCTCTGGTCGGTTCCTGTATTCTGCGAATCATTCACCGTGCAGGATTCCTGGAGCGTCATCTCCGGGTTCCTGTTCATGACCCTGGTGTGGCTGGCCATTTCCGTGCTTGCAAAGGAACCCCGGTATCTCTGGACTCTGTGTTTTGCCACCTATGGATCGGATACCGGCGCCTATTTTGTGGGGTCGAAACTGGGGAAACACAAAATGAACCCCAGGGTCTCCCCGAAGAAAAGCTGGGAAGGCTTTTTCGGGGGCATCCTCTCGGGAATCGTCCTGTCCCTGGTCCTGTCGCTGTTCTACAGCCACGGACTGAATCCGACGCTGAACACACTTCTGTGCGTTCTCTGTCCTGTGGTGGCAGAACTGGGGGATCTTTGTTTCTCGGCGTTCAAACGGGCGTATTCTGTCAAAGATTTCAGCAATCTGCTTCCCGGGCACGGAGGGATTCTGGACCGGGTGGATTCGCTGCTGTATAATATCATCCTGTTCGGGATCCTGTTCCAGCTGCTCTATTAATGCAGACAGGACAGGATACAGACTGAAGGCACCGTTCGGTATCCGGATATCGGATACCGGACTTTTTTCAAACTACAGACTACAGAAAACGGACCGGGCCTCACCTGCCGCAGGGCACAGGAACCGGATGCTGACAGCCGCAGGCAGCCAGATAAGCTCCTGCGGGAAAGGGGAATGGAAATGAACATAGTCATAGGGCTGATCGCCTTTGTTTTCATGCTGGGGGTCATTGTGCTGATCCACGAATTCGGACATTACATTGCCGCAAAAAAGTTCGGAGTCTATGTCCGGGAGTTTTCCCTGGGGATGGGGCCGGCATTGTGGCAGAAGCAGGGAAAGGAAACGGTTTTTTCCATCCGGGCCATACCCTTTGGCGGCTACTGCATGATGGCAGGGGAAGCTGACAACGTGGAAGATGAGGAAGACCAGGAAGACTGGCAGCATGACGTGCCGGAAGACCGGCGGCTGAATCACAAAAAAACCTGGCAGCAGATCGTGGTCATGGCCGCCGGTGTCTGCATGAACTTTCTGCTCGCAGCCATTCTCTATATTGCGATTGCCCTGTGCCAGGGTTATGTGGTGGTAAGCGAGCCGGTCATCAGCGAAGTCATTGCCGACACACCCGCTGAAACTGCCGGACTCCAGCCTGGAGACAGAATCACAAAGCTGGAAGCCGACGGGGATGTGCAGACCATCGAGTCACAGAGCGATGTCACGACCTTTGTGAACCTGCACCCTGGCGAAGAAGTGCAGATGACGGTGGAACGCAGCGGACAGGACCAGATCCTGAGCCTCACGCCGGAACTGGATGAAGAATCCAATGTCTATCTCATCGGCTTCCGCTCCACGGCGAAAGCCGTCCCCATCCCCTGGTACCAGAGCATCGGTGAAGGCCTGAAAACGATGTGGAACAACACCACGTTGATCTTCCGCTCCTTCGGCATGCTCCTGAGCGGCAAAGGCTTCGAGAACCTGTCCGGCCCGATCGGCATTCTGGATGTCACCACACAGACCGCATCCATGGGACTGCTGCCGTACCTGAGCCTGTTCGCGCTGATCAGCCTGAACATCGGCATCTTCAACCTGATCCCGATTCCTGCCATGGACGGCGGCAGGATCCTGATCCTGGGACTGGAACGGATCTTCCGGCGCAAAATCAATCCGAAGATCGTGGAAAACGTCATCGCAGCCAGTTTCCTGTTGCTGATCGGTCTGTTTCTGTATGCAAGCTTCAATGACATCATGCGTCTGATCGGGTGACTCCTCAGCCACCGGCTCTCACAGCGGGGGCCTTTTTTGTATTCTGCCAATGACTGCAGACAACAGCCTGAAACCGGGAAGGCAAGGAACCTTCCTCCAGAATAGCCTTGTCCGGCATCAGGCCAGGGCTGATCAGGCCGGCTCCATGGGCTAGCCATGAACATGTCAAAAGCTCTGAACCAGACCGGATTTCCCCGGCTGGGCAGCAGGAGGCAGACTATTTGAAGAACCAGTGATGGAAAGCGCAGGCATGACTCTCGGGGACATCGCCTCCGAAGTCTTCGTGTCACCGGCCACGGTGTTGCGGGTGGTTCGAAAATGCGGGTACGACAGCTGGCGGGCTTTGCAGCGGGTCTTCTGCTGTGCTCCGAAAGCGCCAGGCAGCAGCTGGTGTCTGTCAATATGTTGTCCCGGCCATTCGGGATGCCGGGATCATCCGCCGCGATTGTCTCGTCCATCAAGTCGCTGTTTGAACAGACCGTCCAGGAAGCCGCAGCGATGCTCTCCCTGGAGGACCTGGAAAGAGTGGCCGGTCTGCTGCCGGTTGCCTGACGTATTTTTGTCTTTGCCATTGGCGACTCCTCCCTCACGGCCAGGCCTTCATGAATAAACTGGTGAAGGTCAACATACATCCCGTCCTGGCCACAGAATACGGTCAGGAAATCGAGGAAAGCTGCAATATGGAAGCCGGGGATATTGCCCTCTTCGTTTCCTGTCATGGTCAGCACAGAGCCTGGTTGGCTGCAGTACCATCCTGAAGTCGAAGGGTGTTCCGGCCATTCTCGTGACCGGGGAAGGATCGAATCCGTTCATGGGGACCTGCACCCTGGTCCTGCCGGTCCGGCTCATGAGAAACTTCGAAGGATCGCCAGTTTTCATTCCCGCATCGGCATGGAGTTCGTCCTGGATGTCCTGTTTTCCGTACTCTGTCAGCAGAACTGCAGCCGGTTCGAATGATATAAAGCCATGCTGGATGCCAGCCGCTGAAACAATGTTTGACGTTTCGGCGGCATTTTTTGACTGCCGGCGAAACAGACAGCCAGAATGACCGGCTGTTCTTTCTCTGAAGCCGCCAGGCCAGTATGGTGAAGGTGCAGAAAGATGCAGCGAAGCTGCCAGCTGCCGCTGCCGGCGCCGAAACAGAGGAGGAACAGAGATGCAGTACAGCAGTCTGATGCACATCGGGTTTTTCACGGACCGCATGGAAGACATGGTCCGGTTCTATACAGAGGTTCTGGGCGGAACGGTAAAAGTCCCGCAAAGAAAGGTGATGGAGTGTGCTGCGGTCTCCATCGCTTTTTCGCTGTGTGCCCGGCAGTGGATCTGAGTGAGCGGCAGGCACAGGGGCTTGACAGACACTGTCTGTCGGATCTATCCTGAAAACAGATAACAAATAACGGATATGTTATTAAAAAACGAGCCGGTCTGTTCCCGGCAGAAAGGACTTCCCATGCCCATCGACACCACACTCAAAGCACTGGACGATCCGGTACGCCGGCAGATCCTTCATCTGCTGCAGGAGAAATCCATGACAGTCACCGAACTGGTCTCTCAGTTTGACATTTCCCAGCCTGCCATCTCCAGACATCTGGCGATCCTGAAAAAAGCGGACCTGATCCGCGACACCCGGCAGGGGAAGTATGTCATTTATTCCCTCAGCACCTCGGTCCTGGAAGAAATGATCCTGTGGATCCGGGAACTGAAAGGAGAAAGCGATGAAACAGCAGTTTCTGAAGTACCGGAAAGAACTCGCCGCTGAAACGCTGGTCCTGCTGCTGCCTGCTCTTGCCGGGCTTGTCCTGCCAGCCTCATCTTCTGACTTTCTGCGCCTGGAATGGCAGTGGCTGCTGCCGGGTTTCAACCTGGCTGTCCTCTGGGGGACCTTCCTGTTCTGTGCCGCTGTCCCGTCTTTTCACCGTGTCACCCGCAAAACAGCGACCGTTCTGTTTCGGCTGCTTGCGGCATGGGAAACAGCCGTCTGCCTGATCCTGATGGCGCAGGACTACGGCAGCAGCTTCAGCATCATGACCCTGATCAATGGCATGACAGCCCTTCTGTTTCTCGTCATCGGCAACATCCTGCCGAAAATAGGCATGAATTCCGTCATTGGCATCCGCACACACTGGGCCATGGAGAGTGAAGATGCCTGGAATTACACACAGAGACAGGGCGGACGTCTGATGGTTCTGGCTTCCCTGGTGATGCTTCTTTGCTGCTTCATGCCCGGGTGGCAGCCCATGGTGCTGTACTGGAGCGCCCTGTTGGCGGCGGTCCTGGGGTCTGTCTGGATTTCATGGAAATATGCCAGGGATCATCCCGCTGCGGCTGGAAAATCGCTGCAGACTGCGCAGGAGAAGAAAGCGGGAAAAACAGCCTCCATTGTCACGGTGGTCCTGCTGCTGACAGTGGCACTGGGTATCGGGGCACTGCTGGCCCTTTCGGATTATCAGGTGGTCTTCCGGCAGGACAGGCTGGTGCTGGATGCAAACACAGCCACGGACACGTCCATAAAGTATGCCCAGATCCAGAGCATCCAGCTGGTGGATGCCGATAATCCGCAGGCTGCTGCCGGTTCGAAGGTCATCGGCTACAACGGGTTCGGTCTGGAGATGGGGACATTCGAAAACAGCCGGTTTGGCCGCTATCACCGGTATGTGCATGAGGGCGGTCCGGTGATCGTGGCGGCAACGGGCGAAGAAACAGTTGTGTTCAGCGGCAGGGATACACAGGAAACCCGCCGTTTCTATGAGCTGCTGAAGGAGAGAGTGGCGAAAGCGAAGGACTGACGGAAGGATGTGGAAGTTTCTGGCTACGTGCTCTGTTGTTTCTGATTACTCTGATTTTTCTTCTTTTCGCTGTGAATCCGGGTATGGGACTGCTACACTGGAGTCATGAACCATACCCTTTATATATCCCAGAAATTTTTCTCGCTGTGGGGCGAATACAGCGTCGAGAACAACGCCGGACAGACGGTATTCACAGTCCGGGGGGAGCCGTCCATCACCCGTCGTCAGAAGGTATTCGATGACAGCGGACGACAGGTGGGGGAACTCCACAAAGTCCTGCTGTCCTGGCTGGCACGGTTTGAAATCGATATTGATGGCCAGCCTGCCGGAACGATCCAGCAGAAATTCGGGTTCCGTCCGAAACTGGAGCTGGACTACTTTGGCTGGACTGTACAGGGCAATGTCTGGGGCTGGAACTACGATGTCCGCGATGCCCGGGGGCAGGTCATTGCACAGATCCGCAAGGAGATCTGGCATCTGACAGACCACTATGCGATACATTATGATGATCCGCGCAACGGCCTGCCGCTGTTGCTGCTGGCCCTGGCCATTGACTGCATCAGCGATGCCGGTGCGGCAGCAAATGCCGGGTGACAGGACTTTCAGTTCCCGGTCCGTTATACAGCGATGACCGTTATACAGCGATGACACAGAAAAAAAACGGTCAGGTCCGATTCTGCAAAAAAGCGGGAACGGAACTGACCGGTTTTGTCTGCCGGCAGTCTTTGCCAGGCGGCGGGTTTACATAAAGTACAGGATCGCAGCCAGGTGGCAGAGACTCGCAAGCACGATGAAGATGTGCCAGGTGAAGTGAAAGAACCGCTTCTGCGGGTTGTTGTAGAAAAACACCCCGATGGTATACATCACACCGCCCAGGACAATGAGCAGCAGGAAGATCCAGCTGGATTCCCGCAACAGCGTGGGCAGGATGGCCAGTGCCAGCCACCCCATGACCATGTAAACAGTCAGGGACAGGACCTTGAGCCGTCTGCTGGTCAGGGACTTCAGGAGGATCCCCGCCACGACCATGCTCCATTCGATGGCCAGGACCGTCCAGCCGATCCAGTTGGGCAGCATCACCAGGCAGATGGGCGTGTAGGTCCCGGCAATCGCCAGGAGGATCATCATGTGGTCCAGACGCCGGAACACCGATTTGTACGGTGTGCCGTAGGGCATGATGTGGTACAGGCAGCTGGTGCCGAACATGAACATCATGGAGATGAAATAAATCGAGATTCCCCAGGCACCGGGGGTGCCCCACATCAGGTACCCCCGGATGACGTAATAGGGAAGGGTGAAGAGCAGGGCAAACATCATCACGCCATGACTGATGGCATTGCCCACTTCTTCGCCGAAGGACAGCCGGAACGGCTGGTCCATCATCTTGGATTCTTCGTGTTTCATGGGGGGAATATATCATTATCTGGTATTGAAAACAAGACATCGGCATATTGTGCAACAGATGAATGACCGGCATACCGGAAGCCGGTTTCCTTTAAAGGTTCGGGACGTGAGACAGGGAATGCTTCCAGTGTTTTGCGGCAACGCTTTTGTCAATGGTATACTATTTTTTCAGTCAGGAGGTGGGCCATTGTTTCTCAAACGCATTGAGCTGCAGGGCTTCAAGAGTTTTGCGGACAGGACAGTGCTGCAGTTTGACCAGGGAGTGACGGGAATCGTCGGTCCCAACGGCTGCGGGAAGTCGAACATCAACGACGCGATCCGCTGGGTGCTGGGGGAACAGAGCACAAAATCCCTTCGCTCCGGGACAGCCATGAGCGACATCATTTTTTCCGGAAGCGAAGTCCGAAAGCCGGTGAATCTTGCCAGCGTGTCTCTGGTCTTCGACAACACACAGCGCATTTTTGCGACCGACTTCGACGAGGTGGAAATCACGCGGGTGATCCGCCGGAACAGGGATGCCCAGTATCTCATCAATCGCACTCCCTGCCGGCTCAAGGATGTCACGGACCTGGTCATGGACACTGGTCTGGGCCGCGATTCGCTCTCCATCATCACCCAGGGCAACATTTCCTCCTTTGCGGATGCAAAACCGGAGGATCGCCGGAGTCTTTTTGAGGAAGCAGCCGGGGTCGCAAAATACAAAAAACGGAAAAAGACATCGCTGGCGAAGCTGGAAGCCACACAGGCCAATCTGGAGCGTCTGCAGGACATTCTGGATGAGCTGGAACGCCAGCTGGGACCATTGGAGAAACAGGCAGAGAAGGCTCGCCGCTACATCTCGCTTCGGGATGAACTGTCCTCCATTGAGATTACGGTACTGGCAGACGAAATCGGGTCTCTTAAGGAGCAGGTCAGCCAGCTGGAGCAGGACATCGACCACAGCCGGATCCAGGAAGGGCGGATGTCTGAAGACATTCAGCGAAAGGAAGCCAGTGTGGCGGATCTTCGCAGGGAAACAACAGAACTGGATTCCCGGATCCTGGAACTGCAGAAGCAGTATGCAGCAAACCTGCAGGAGCGCGTGAGTCTGGAGAAACGGAAGACGCAGCTGGATGAACAGCGCCGGCGGCTGCTGGAAAGCGGATCGGATGAAGACCGCCGGAGTCAGCTGCAGGCCCTGGCTTCAGAAGCCCGTCTGGAATATGAAGACAGGCTGGACCGCCTGAACAGCCTGGAACAGACAAGGCAGGAAACAGAGCAGAATCTGGCAGATCTCCGGCAGAAGCAGGAGGTCCTGCAAAAGGAAAGACATTCGGCATCGAACCGCCTGCAGGATCTTCTGCGGCGCCAGGATACAGTCACGGCCATGCTCCGGCAGCCTTACACGCACCAGCAGGGGGTCAATGCGGTGATGAAAGCCCGGCAGTCTCTGCAGGGGATCGAAGGAACCGCTGCGGCCCTCCTGCAGCCAAAGGAAGGCATGGGTTCCGCTGTGAACGCGGCTCTGGGCGGGGCGGTGTTCAACATCATCACCACGGATGAGCAGTGTGCCAGGGGTGCCATCCGGTTTCTGAAGCGGAACCGCTCGGGACGGGCGACATTTCTGCCCATGAGCGTATGCCGGCCGCGGTTTCCCAAAAAGGACCAGGAAACGATTGCACAGGCAGCACCCGGTGCTGTCGGCTGGGCGGCGGATCTGGTGGACTGCAAAGACAGATACCGCAATGTCAGAGACCGTCTGCTGGGGAACATTTTCGTCTGTGACACCCTGGAGCATGCCAATGAAACAGCCCGCCGGCTGAAATACGGCATCAAGATCGTGACTCTGGACGGGGACATCGTCCACACAGGCGGCTCCATGACCGGCGGCAGCCAGAAACAGGGAAGCAGCCTGCTGACGCTGCAGGATGAACAGCGTCAGCTGGAAAAACGGGCGGCAGATGCCCAGACAGCGGTTCAGGAACTGTCCAGGTCCCTGGCACCGCTGGAGAGTCAGGTACAGCAGGTGCAGGAAGAGCTGGTGCAGCTGCAGGTGGAGCGTGCCAAGCTGGAAAACATCGCTGCACTGAAGAAGGAAAAGTACGAAAGCCTCAAAAGCCGGCTGGCGGCAGCGGGGGAAGAAGAGGACCGGCAGGCGGTGCAGGATTCCCTGGCAGCTGAACTGTCCCGGATGCACCGCACTATCGACGGGCAGGAATCACAGATGAATGCCCTTCAGCAGCATCGGCGGGAAACCGGGGAGTCTCTGACCGGGCTGGAAGAGGAAATCCGGATCCTGCGCAGGGATCTTTCGGCTTTGCAGAACGAAAGCCGGAAGGGCGAAGTGGCAGCTGCGGGACTGAAATCCCGCATGGAGAGTCTTCTGATGCGCCTGAACACGGATTACACCATGACCTATGAATTTGCCCTGACGCAGAAACGGGACGTGGACCTGGAACAGGCACGCATCCGGGTGCGCGAGCTGCGGGAGGAGATCCGCGAAATCGGGTCGGTCAACCTCGACGCACCGGAGGAATATGATGCCCTGCATGAACGGTATGTGGATCTGAAGAAGCAGAAAGAGGATCTGGAGGAAGCCGGGACCCGGATCCTCAGCGCCATCAGCGAGATGGATGAGACGATGACGGCGCAGTTTGACGAGATGTTTCACAAAATCGACCATGAGCTCGACGGGGTGTTTTCCGCCATGTTCGGCGGAGGTCATGCCAGACTGATCCTGACGGATCCGGAGGATCTGCTGACCTCCGGCGTGGATATCGATGTGCAGCCTCCCGGCAAGCGGGTCAAGAACATTCAGACGTTCTCCGGCGGGGAAAAGGCGCTGATTGCGATTTCCGTCCTGTTTGCGATCCTGAAGGCCCGGACCATGCCGCTTTGCATCTTTGATGAGGTGGAAGCAGCCCTGGACCAGGCCAATGTGGAGCGCTTCGCAAGATATCTGTCGAAGTTCAAGGAGGACTCTCAGTTCATTGTGGTCACGCACCGGCCCGGGACGATGGAACAGTGTGATGATCTGTATGGCGTGACAATGCAGAAAGACGGTGTTTCGACGATTCTCAAGGTAAGGCTGGAAGATGCCAGGGAAATGGCAGCCAGCGCCTGAGAACCGGTGATTGTCCTGCGAAGGACAACCGTTCATAATAAAGACATGTGGCAGGACACAGAGGGCGGCTGCCTGTTCCCGGTTCACGGGACAGGGATGGGGTCCGGAATGCTTCTGCCAGTGACGGCCAGGCTGTCGATGCAGTCGTCAGCCTGGCCGGAGAGGAGAGACAGAATGGGCTTTTTTTCAAAGCTGAAGGAGAAATTTTCCCGGAGCGAAGACAAAGACAAATATCTCAGCGGCCTGACACCTTCCCGGAAGACCTTCGGAGACCGAATCCGCGCCCTGAGCAACAATTACCACGGGATCGATGACGAGCTTCTCGAAGAGCTGATGGTGATCCTGCTGGAAAGCGATGTGGGAATCCATGCAGCGCAGAAAATCGTGGACCGGTTCGAAGAGAATGCGTCCCGGATCACGGACTATGGATCCATGGAGGAGTACTTCATCCAGATCCTGCGGGAGTTCTATGATGAAAGCATTGTGCTTCCCCTGAATATGGAACAGGATGTGCCGGTGGTGATCCTGATGGTGGGTGTCAACGGATCCGGAAAAACCACCACGACGGCGAAGCTGGTCAAGTACTACAAGGACCAGGGCAAGAAAGTCTGCGTGGCTGCTGCCGATACCTTCCGGGCAGGGGCCGTGGATCAGATCGAGACCTGGGCGGAACGCCTGGGAGTGGAATGCATCAAGGGCAGGCCGAATCAGGACCCCTCCAGCGTCCTGGTTGACGCCTGCCGGCGCGCAAAGGAAACCGGAGCGGACATGCTCATCGCCGACACGGCCGGCCGTCTGCAGAACAAGCAGAACCTGATGAACGAGCTGACCAAGATGCACCGGGTATGCGAGCGGGAGATCGAGGGAGCACCTCACGAAACCTGGCTGGTGCTGGATGCAACCACCGGTCAGAACGGCATCCTGCAGGCCCATCAGTTCACCGAAGCCACGAATGTGACTGGCATCATCCTGACCAAGATGGATGGCACCGCGAAAGGCGGTGTGGTGATGGCCATCCGCGATGGCCTCGAACTGCCCGTCCGCTTCCTGGGGCTGGGGGAAAAGCCCGAGGACCTGCGTCCGTTCGACCTGGACCTGTATCTGTACGGCATTACGAAGGGACTTGAGGATGACACGGATCGAAGTCAATGATCTTTTCGATATCTATGGTCCGCTGCTGACGGAAAGACAGCGGGAGATCCTGGCGCTGTCGATCCAGGAGGACCTGAGTTTTGGGGAGATCGCCGCGGAACTGGGCATATCCCGCGCGGCTGCCGCAGATGCGGTCAAACGGGGGGAAACGCTGCTGTCCCAGTACGAAAAGCGGCTGGGTGTTGCGGGTATCCGCCGGAAAGTGCTGGAGCTGCTGGAAGGGCAGCCTGCCCTGCAGGATCAGGTCCGGCAGCTGTATGCATCTGCCGGAGTGCCGTCTTCCACGTTCTGATACCTGTCACCCCGTCGGTCGCCTGCAGGAACCCGGCGGGGTTTTTGTACGGCAGTCCCAAATCCGGCAGAAAACGGGAAAATGAAAGCGCGAAACACCAGAGCCCTGTGTCATGCCGACAGAAACGGCGTATAATCAAATAGATATGAAGAAACAAGGAGGAAACTCTATGAGCATCGTCATGAGTGTCAACGCGGGAAGTTCGTCCCTGAAATTCCAGGTATTTTCCATGCCTGAAGAGAAAGTCCTGGCCAAGGGTCTGGTGGAGCGGATCGGGCTTCCTGATTCCATTTTCTCCATTACGGTGGATGGAAAGAAAACGGAAACTGTCTGCGACATTCCCGACCACAAAGTGGCTGTGGATATGCTGATCAAAGCCCTGATCGACAAGGGTGTCGTGAAAAACCTCGATGAGATCGAAGCCGTGGGTCACCGCATGGTACATGGCGGCGAGTATTACAGTGATTCCGTCAAGGCCAGTCCGGAGGCTGAAGCCAACTTCGAGAAATGCATTCCGCTGGCACCGCTGCACAACCCGGCAGGTCTGGTGGGGTACCGGAGCTTCAGGGAGGCACTGCCCAGGGCAAGCCACACATTTGTGTTTGACACCGCCTTCCATCAGACGATGCCGGAGGAAAGCTACATTTATCCGATTCCGTACGAATATTATGAAAAGGATCATATCCGCCGATACGGTATGCACGGCACGAGCCACAAGTACCTGACAGAGCGGCTGGCCGAGATTCTGGACAAGCCGGTGGAAGACATGAACATCATCACCTGTCACCTGGGCAACGGCGGATCCATCACGGCTGTCAAGAACGGCAAATCCTTCAAGACATCCATGGGCTTCACCCCGCTGTCCGGCGTCATGATGGGCACCCGCTCGGGAGACATTGACCCGGCAATCCTGATTTACCTCCAGAAGCAGTATGGCTACACGGCACAGGAACTGGATGACATTCTCAACAAGAAGTCCGGTATGCTGGGTGTTTCGGGCATCTCCTCTGATTCCCGGGATATTGAAAATGCCGCAGAGGAAGGCAACGAACGGGCGATCCTGACGCAGAAGATTTACGCTGACCGGATCATTGAGACAGTTGCCGGGTATTACGGCCTGATGGGTGGAGCGGATGCCATTGTCTTTGCGGGTGGCATCGGTGAAAATGCAGCGCACATCCGCCAGATGGTCTGTGACGGTCTGGAAGCCATTGGCGTGAAGCTGGATCCGGAGAAGAACAACATCCGCGGCAAGGAAATGCTGCTGTCTCCGGAAGATGCGAAAACGAAAGTATGGCTGATTCCGACCAACGAAGAAGTCATGCTGGCCAGGGATGCCTACAAGGACCTGCTGAATGCTTGAGAAAATCTGGGAAAAGATCCAGGCAGCTCCGGTGATCACACTGTTTCGGCACGTGAATCCCGACCCGGATGCCCTGGGATCCCAGCGGGGTCTGAAGCGGGCCCTGGAACACATCTTTCCGGACAAACAGGTCTATGCCCTGGGTGAAATGAGCAAAGACGGGTTTGAGATGGATCGGGTGTCGCCGGATGCTGTGAAGCAGTCCCTGGCGATTCTGCTGGACACCAGCAACCGGGACCGGATCGACGGTAAAGACCTGTATGAACTGGCCACAGACACCATCCGTCTGGACCACCATGTAAAGGTGGAGGATCTGGCCACCCTGGATTATGTGGATGAAGCTGCCAGTGCAACGGGTGAGATCGTGGCACAGCTGCTGCAGGTCAATGGCCAGCACCCGGGTTCGGGAGCCGCCCAGGACCTGTACCGGGCGCTGACCGCCGACAGCCAGCGGTTCACGACCGGCAATACCCGCCCGGAGAGCCTTATGGCCGGTGCCTGGCTGCTGCAGGAAGGGGCCGATGTCGTGGCCGATCTTCTGGCTTCCAGCCGGACGTCCATGCAGGCGTGGAGATACCAGAACTGCATCCGGTCAACGGCTGTTCAGATGCAGAAGTTTCTGTTTTCGGTCATGGAGCCGCAGGATTATCTGCAGTATGGACTCGCTGAAACAGATGCCCGGGAAAATGTATTCGTGCTTTCTGGCTGTGCCGACGTTCAGATCTGGGCGCTGTTCACCCGCTGTGCAGATGGTACCTTTGCTGCCAGTCTCCGGTCCAGACAGCTGGAGGTCCGGGACATTGCCGAATCCTTCGGCGGCGGCGGGCACATCTGTGCGGCAGGCATCAAGGGCCTGTCCAGCGTGCAGCTGACGGACCTCATCACACAGCTGGCTGCACGCAGTCTGGAAGAACCTGTTTCGCAGGTCTGAATCCTGCGGTCTGATGAATCAAAAGCCCTGACGGTCAGGCAGAGTGAGGCACAGACAGCCTCGCCTGCCGCACCCGGCAGGGCTTTTTCCTCTGGTCTGGAGCCGAATCTGCTGATTACGATACCCGACGGGCAGAGCAAAGCATAGGAGGAAGGTATGCTTTTTGCGGTTATCTGAGGCTAATTGTATTTCTGTCAGGCGTACAATTAAGGCATCGAAAGAAGGTATGGCGTATGGACAATACTTATAAAACCTATGATACGGACAAGCTGGTGGAACAGGCACAGCGGGCCGGAACGCCGATCGTGGATGTCCGTCCGAAGGAAATGTATGCGGAAGGCCACATCCCCGGTGCAGTGAACATCCCGCTGGCAGACATGCAAACCGCGGATGTGAAACCCGGCAGTGTCCTCTACTGCATGACCGGCTATCACGCTGGCCTGGCAGAGGAAGTCCTGCACAAACGGGGCATCAGGGCCACAGACATCGGCGGCATGGATTTCTACCATGGTCCGGTGGAAAAGTAACGGAAAGAAGGCATACAGATATTGAAACAGGCACAGTCAGTCAGTGACTTCGAAATGACGATTCAGAGCGGTTCCCCGGTCCTGGTGGAGTTCTACCAGCCCTGGTGTCCCTGCTGCAAGGCGTTTTTCCCCACCCTGGAAGTCTATGCACAGAAACCCGGCAGCGTGGAGGTCATGCAGGTGAACGGCGAGGAATTCCCGCAGATCTTCGAAGCCGCGGGCATTGAAAGCTGTCCCACGGTGATGGTTTTCGTGAATGGCCAGCCTGTCTCGAAAGAAGAGGGCAGCATGACGATCGCGGAACTGGAGCAGTTCCTTTCCGAAGCCGTTTCCAGGTAAACCCCATAAAAACGACAGCAGAATGAAACAAAAAACAGATCCGTAATGGGAGCAGACCTGTTTTTTGTCGTGGATAGGAGCGCTGAACTCAAGCACCATGGATGACAGCTTCATGCATGCAGAAAACCGGCTTTGCCTTGCTGGACGGAAAAGGTCCACAGGGAAACAAAGCCGGTTTTGTTCTGTTGCAGCCATGGACGAACGAAAGCGGGATCTCAGTACCCGTAGCGCTTCTGTTCCTTTGCGAGAATGACCATATTTACCAGAAGGGCCAGAACTTCTGCCAGCGTCATGGACCACCAGATTCCGGATACCCCGAAAAACTGCGGAAGGATCAACACACAGGCGGCCTGAAACACAAGCGACCGCAGGCACGCCACGGCGGCGGAGATCAGGCCATTGTTCAGGGCCGTGAAGAGGGCCGATGAGAAAATATTTATCCCTGCAAAGACAATGCAGGTCGCAAAGATCTCCATTGCATCAATGGTCATGGCTTCCAGAGATGCATCATACCCTACATAGACTGCTGCGAGGGGACCTGCCAGGATCTCTGCAAGGGCAGTCATGACAAGTCCCGCACAAAGAGAGATGACGAGACTTTTCCCGAACAGGGAAGGCAGCTCCTGCCGGTCCCGGGCACCGAAATGATAGGAAATCACGGGACTGACGCCCATGGTGTAGCCGAAGAAGACGGCAATGAAGAAGAAAGCCACATACATGACGACACCATAGGCAGCCACACCCTGTTCCCCGACATAGCGCATGAGCTGGAAATTGAACAGGATCGAAACCAGGGATCCCGAGATGTTGCTCATGAATTCGGACATGCCGTTCAGACAGGCCCCGGCCACCGGGCCGGGTGCAGGAACAACGGCCATCAGCCGTAGGGAGGAAGAGCGGGAGGTCATGAACCAGACAAGCGGCGGAATGCTGCCGACACAGGTCCCCAGTCCGGTGGCCAGGGCCACCCCGGACGTTCCCCAGCCGAAGACAGCAATGAACAGCCAGTCCAGGATCATGTTGGTGATTCCTGCCGCCACGGTGCAGACAAACCCGAGACCAGGTCTGCCGGCAGCTGCCAGGAAAGACTGAAAGACATTCTGGAGAATGAATGTGGCATTGAAGAACAGGATGACGCGGGCATATTCGACGCAGTCTTTCATCATGCCGGCATCTGCTCCCAGCAGCCGTGCGATATCCGGCGCAAAGATACTGCCGAGGGCACCTGTCAGTACACCTGTGACAACAGCCGTCCAGGTCACCATGGAAAAGTACCGGCTGGCCAGTTCCTTCTTGCCTTCTCCCAGGGTGCGGGCCGCCAGGGCAGTGCCCCCGGTTCCGTACATGAACCCGAGTCCGCCCAGGATCATGAGAGCCGGCATGATGAGATTGACGGCCGCAAAAGCGGTCTGCCCCGCCCAGTTGGAGACGAAGAACCCATCCACGACGCCGTAGATCGAGCTGAAGACCATCATGGCCACGGGGGCCAGACAGTATCTGAGAAGTCTTCCATAGGTGTAATGACCTGCCAGTCTGTTCATACGCGCATCTCCTTTCCTGCCTCTGCATCCCTGTGCCGGGGTTGCCGCCGGAAGCCGGATTGTGCCGGATCACTGTCACGTTCCAGCTGCCCGAACAGGGCGGCATACTCCTCAAAAAGCGCGACAAAGGATTCCGCTTTTTCTCCCCCCATGGCTTCCAGAACTCTGTATTCAATGTCCTGGACCTGACTGAAGATGGCCGAACATACGCTGCGTCCATGACCGGACAGGGAAATGGGTCCCCGTGTGTGTTCCTGAACCACATAGCCGTCCCTGCGCATGGCAGCCAGTGCAGAGGAGACTGTCTGTTTCGGCAGCCCGCCATACTGGACCAGCTGTGCCGATGTAAGAGGGACCGGGGAATTCCGCAGCAGGCAGAGAGTCCAGAACACACTGTCGGACATACCTGCCTGCAGGGCGAGCTGCCGGTAGATGCGGTCCATGGCATTGGATGAGAGTGAGAGACGGTCGTTGAGTCGTGCAGTCTGCATACAGTCCCCTTTCCGATACAGCCGGTTTGTGGCTGCCGTTTCTGTCAGAGGGAGGATACTTGGTCCGAAATCGATGCACAAGACTGAAATCGGACAAATTGGCCAAAGGACCCTGTTGTGGCACTCTTGCCGAAGGCCTACTGTTTGCCGGAGAAGCCGGACCTCCACAGGTTACGGATTGCGTCAACACACGGTTTTCGCTACCATGAAGATATGCTTCACTTACATACCCGCTCCTGCTGTTCCTTCCTGGAAAGCCCGCTGCGGCCGGAACAAATTGTGCAGTGTGCCAGGCCTGCAGGGATGACTGCCGCCGCGATCACGGATCATGATGCCATGTATGGGGTCATGGAGTTTTATCATGCCTGCCGGAACGCAGACATGAAACCGGTGTTCGGACTGGAAACGGAAATCCAGGGTGTGCGGCTTCTGGTGCTGGCAAAAGACGACCAGGGTCTGCAGACATTGTATGCCTGGAATTCCAGAATCATGGAAGACCGCGTGAATCCACCTGTGTCCAGGGAAAACCAGCCGGCGGAAAATGAACCGGTACCGGGACAGTTTCCCGTCTTCCCGCATTGCGTGACGATTGCCCTGACCATCCGCGACCGGCTGGAAGAGGCGATGACCCGCCAGGATGAGCGGACGGTCCGGGAAATCCTCGTGGGTCTGAAGGAAACGCAGGAAGAATTTGTGACAGCCGAGGCCATGATGGATGTATCTGCCAGACGCAGCCGCCAGGCCTGGCTGGACGTGATTCTGCAGGATCTGCAGCTGCCCAAAGCGGCAGTTTCCTACGTACTCTATGAACAGGAAGAGGATGCCGCTTTGCTGCAGGTGCTCCGGGCCATTGCCGAAAACAAGCTGGCGACCGATCTGACACTGGATGTTGCCTGGCACAGGCAGTTCAGGACCCTGGAAGAAATGCAGCAGCTGTATTCCCCCGAAGCAATGGCCACGGCACAGGCTCTGGAAGACCGGCTGCATGTGACAATGTCCATGCAGAAGAGCAGCCTGCCTCCGTTTTCCAACCGGCTGGGACTCTCCAGCAGGGAGTTTCTGGTCAGGCTCGCAAAAACCGGCCTGAACCGGCGGCTGGCTGGTCACGTTCCGGAACGGTACCGCGAACGCCTGGAGTACGAACTGGATGTGATCACCCGCATGGGATTCACGGACTATTTTCTCATTGTATATGACATGATCCGGTTTGCCCGCAGCCAGGGCATGCTCACAGGCCCCGGCAGAGGGAGTGCTGCCGGCAGCCTGGTGGCCTGGAGCCTGGGAATCACCCACATCGATCCCATTTCCTCCGGGCTGCTCTTTGAACGGTTCCTGAATCCGGAGCGGATCACCATGCCGGATATCGATACGGATTTCCCGGATGACCGCCGCGACGAAGTGGTGCAGTATCTCCGGCAAGCCTATGGCCAGACCCACGTGGCCCAGATCGCGGCCTTTTCCAACCTGAAAGCCCGGGCAGTGCTGCGGGATGTGGCCAAAGCCTTCGGCGTCCCCGCACGGGTGATCGACCCGGTCACTCGTCTGATTCCGAACATGCCGGGCATGACCATGGAGCGTGCCTGGCAGACGGTCCCCCGCCTGAGGACACTGGTGGAAGCGAAGCCCGCCCTCAGGAAAACCTGGGCCATGGCCCGCAGACTGGAAGGCCTCCCCCGGCATGTCACGACTCATGCCGCTGGTGTCGTGTTGTCAGACCAGGACATCCGGCTTGTGGCACCTCTTGTCTGGATGGACAGGAACACCAGCGCCACACAGTTTTCCATGGAGCACCTGGAGGAACTGGGCCTGATCAAAATCGATGTGCTGTCCCTGCGCAATCTCACCATCATCCGGGAAGTCCTGGACCAGATCGACAATCCGCCCGATCTGTACACGATGCCCACCGATGACGAGGTCACCTGGGCACTGCTGGACCGGGCTGACACAACCGGTGTGTTCCAGCTCGAAAAAGAAGGGATCCGCCAGCTCCTGCGCCAGATGCACCCCCGTCAGTTTGAAGATGTGGCGGTTGTCCTTGCGCTTTACCGCCCGGGCCCCATGGCCGAAATACCGCATTACCTGCAGAACCGTGCACATCCGGAGTCCATTGTCTATCCGCATCCACTGCTGGAACCCGTGCTGAAGGAAACATATGGGGTCATGATCTACCAGGAACAGATCATGGAAACCGCCCGGATCATTGGCGGGTTCAGTCTGGGTCAGGCGGATATCCTGCGCAAGGCAATGTCCAAGAAACAGCAGGATGTGATGGGCCGGTACCGGGAGCAGTTTCTCGAGGGAGCCCTGGTGCAGGGGATCGATGCCGGGCAGGCAGCGGAGATTTTCAGCCTGATGGAAAAATTCGCCGGCTATGGATTCAACAAGTCGCACTCCTATGCCTATGGACGCGTGGCCTGGGCCATGGCCTGGCTCAAGGCCAATCATCCTCTGCCGTTTTACCAGAGCATCCTGAATCACGTGATCGGTGCCGAGGTGAAAACCGGGCAGTACCTGTACGAATGCCGCCAGCGCCGGATCCCGGTGCTTGGACCGGATATCCGGGTTTCCTCAGACCGCTGGCAGATTGAAAACGGAGCCCTGCGCATGCCACTGACAGTCATGAAGGGCATCGGGACCGCACTGCTGCCCAGGATCGTGGAAGTGCAAAAAAACGGTGAATTCCCGGGCGTGATCGACACCATTGCCAGGCTCTGGGCACAGAAAGTCAATGAAAGCCAGCTGCGGGTCCTGGTGGATGGAGGAGCCTTTGATTTTTACGGCATCAACCGCGCCACGCTGCGGGAGAACATGACCAGGATCCTGAACTATGCCCACATCATTCGGGTCGAGAAGGAGGAAGTGCTCTTTGACTACTCCATTGCCAGTGAACCGACGCTGGTGAAACACCGGGAAGATCCCATGGAGAAGAGCACACGGGAGAAGGCCGTGTTCGGGTTTTATTTCTGTGAACATCCAGTACAGACGCTGCGGAAGGGACGCTTTTCCAATACAGACCCTATTGCCTTCATACAGGATGTGACGGGATTTGTCCGGATCCTGGGACGGGTTGCATCCTATCATCCTCACAAAACGAAGAAAGGCGACCTGATGTGCTTCGTGACGGTGGAGGACGAAACGGGCCAGATCGATCTGGCGGTTATGCCGGATACCTTTGCCAGACAGCGCGATCTGATCCTGGAAGGCACGCTGCTGTATATACAGGGAAAGAAGGACCGACCCGGTTCCGTGCTGGTGCGCTCCATGGAGAAAATCACCTCCGTCGCAGATACCGGCAGCCAGGCAGGAGAGCGGCCCCATGCATAGCCGCACGGTGAAAAAGTGGATCATGACTGCACTGACCCTGCTGGTGATGACGGGCATCTTCCTGTTCTCCGGTGCAGACGGGACCAGATCCGGCATGCAGTCCGGTATCTTTGCCGGGCTGCTGTTCTGGATGAATCCGGAGGATGCCTCGTTTCTGGTCCGGAAGACCGCGCATTTTACGATCTATCTGGTCCTCGGCCTGTGCATGAACGGCACACTGCGGGAGTGGGGGATCCACAGCCGGTCCCGGCGGGCTTTTCTGTCAGTCCTGCTGTGCTTTCTGTATGCCTGCAGCGATGAATGGCACCAGACCTTTGTGCCTGGCAGAGCCGGACAGATCCGGGATGTGCTGCTGGATACCGCCGGCAGTCTGACAGGCACAGTGGCCGGAATTCTGATTCAGCGGCCGGGACCCAGAAGGCGGAAAAACGGGACCGGGGTATGACACCTGACCGGTGTGTTTTTGCGGATGGCCGGAATCACCCGGAACGGAGACGATTCGCCCGGAATTGCCTGCAGTCATCCATTGATTTTCCTTTTTGACGCTTCTATAATAGAAACGTTGCAGACTGTACTAACTGCAACCGCACAGAAAAGGTTGAAGCGGTCATGCCGCACCTTGATGGCGAGTATCAGAATGAACAGGAGGTGCACGAGATGTACGCAATTATCGAAACAGGCGGAAAGCAGATCAAAGTCGAAGACGGAATGGAAATCTTCGTAGAAAAGCTGGATGCTCAGGAAGGCGAAACTGTCACGTTCGACAAAGTCCTCTACGTGGATGGAAAGATCGGACACCCGTTTGTGGAAGGTGCCACAGTCACCGGCACTGTTGAAAAGCAGGGCAAGGGCCAGAAAATCACCATTGTGAAATACAAGCCCAAGAAATCTTCCACACGCCGGAAGCAGGGTCACCGTCAGCCTTATACGAAAGTCAAGATCACAGCGATCCAGGCGTAAATGGTGCGCGTGAACATTGGCATTTCCGGAGACCTGATCCAGTCTGTCACTGTCAAAGGCCATGCCTGCAGCGGTGAATACGGTCAGGACCTGGTTTGTGCCGGCGTTTCGAGCATCATGACCGGAGCGCTCAATGCTCTGGACATCCTGTTTCCCGGCCAGTGCCGTCTTCGGATGGCGGACAACTGCATGGAAGCAGCCGCAGAAACCGGAAACGAACAGCTTCAGGCTGTGCTGCGGACCATCGTGATCCAGCTGGAAACGATGGAAGAAGGGTTTCCGGACAACATCAAAGTCATAAGGAAAGAGGTGTAATCATGCGTTTTACATTAGACATTCAGTTCTTTGCCTCCAAAAAAGGTGTAGGTTCCACGAAGAACGGTCGTGATTCCCACTCCAAGCGTCTTGGCGCCAAGCTGGCAGACGGTCAGTCCTGCCATGCAGGGTCCATCATCTACCGTCAGCGCGGCACAAAAATCCACCCGGGTGAAAACGTGGGCCGTGGCGGTGATGACACACTGTTCGCCAAAGTGGACGGTGTCGTCAAGTACGAGCGGATGGGCAAGGACAGGAAAAAAGTTTCTGTTTATCCCGCATAAGCTGAACCGGGCTGCCACTGGCAGCTTTTTTTAAAGCCGCTGCCCGGACATGCCCGCCATTGGCATTTTTGACGGCCGGCTCGTATCATAATTGTGACTGGAGGAACTCCTTAATGTTTACAGATCAGGTCAAGATACACTTGAAAGCCGGCAAGGGCGGCGACGGGCTCGTCAGTTTCCGGCATGAAAAATATATTCCCTACGGTGGTCCGTTCGGCGGAGATGGCGGAGATGGCGGAGACATCATTTTCGAGGCGGATCCCGGCCGCACGACGCTGCTGGATCTGCGCTACAACCGGAAGGTCGTGGCCCAACCCGGCGGCAAGGGCAAAAACAAGCGCATGCATGGCGCCAATGGAGAGGACAAAATCGTCAAGGTCCCCCTGGGTACGATCGTTCGCCGGGGAGATACCGGGCAGATCATAGCGGATCTGACAGAAGCGGGACAGCAGGCAGTGGTGGCCAAAGGCGGCCGCGGCGGCCGTGGCAACTGTCATTTCAAAAGCAGCCGGAATACCGCCCCCAAGTATGCCGAGGACGGAAAACCGGGGGATGAATTCGATGCACAGATCGAACTGCGGGTCCTCGCAGATGTCGGTCTGGTGGGATTTCCTTCCGTCGGCAAGAGCACCATGCTGGACGCAGTCTCCAGGGCAAGACCGGAGATCGGAGACTATCCTTTCACCACGATTCATCCCAATGTGGGAGTCGTGGAAACTGGAGATGGACGTTCGTTCATCATGGCGGACCTGCCTGGCCTGATCGAAGGAGCCAGCGAGGGCAAGGGACTGGGTCATCAGTTCCTGAAGCACATTGAACGGTGCCGGGTCATTGTCCACGTCATTGACATGGGCGGAGAAGAAGGCCGGGATCCGGTGGAGGACTACAAAATCATCAACGATGAGCTGAAGGACTACCATCTGCGGCTGCTGGACCGTCCCCAGGTGGTGGTGGCCAACAAAATGGATGAGGCACATGCCGAAGAAAACCTGAAGCGATTCAAAGAGGCGTATCCGGATGTGGAAATCTTCGAGACCACGGCCATCATTCACGAGGGCCTGGATCCTGTCCTGAGACGTGCTGCGGATCTTCTGGCGACCACACCGGCGTTCCCGATCGAAGGCACGGAAGAAAACCAGGAGGGTGTGGTCTACACCTTTGAGGAGAAGAAAAAAGAAGTCGAGATCGAGGAAGTGGAACCCGGAGTATGGCAGCTGTCAGGCCCACGGATCGAGCGCAACTTCAACATCAGCAAGCTCAATACCGAAGAGGATTACTATCTGTTCGCAAACCGGATGCGGTATCTTGGCATCGACAACCTGCTGCGGGAAGCAGGAGTCAAGGATGGAGACACTGTCCGGATCGAGAACTTCGAGTTCGAATTCGTGGAATAGGATACTCGCCGCCACCTGGCATGCAAAGCCGGGGGGCGGCTTTTTATCGTATTATACCGGCGAGTATCGCAGCCTGTGTCAAGGGCGGTATACTGCCATGATTGCACCTGAAACGGAAAACGCCGCATCCGCCGGGCTTTGTCTGCGGCAGATGCGGCATCTTCTTTATCCATGTTCTCCGGGTTTCACCGGCTTCAGTCGAATTCTCCGTCCTGTTCCATCTTCTGCAGATGGCGGCCCACACCATCCTCTGCACAGACAAAGTCCGTCACTGTATCCGCTGCAGCTTTCGTCGGTGCAGACCCGTTGGCCAGACAGATGCCGAGTCCTGCTTCCTGCAGCATGGTGATGTCATTGTCCATGTCCCCAAAGGCGAGGATATCCTTCAGCGGGATTCCCGTCTGTTCGGCATACAGCCGCAGGGCACTGCCCTTGGAGACAGCCGGATCCATGAATTCCACTGCACCGGGAAATGTGCCGACGGTGATCCAGGCAGGATCGGGGTTGTCTTTCAGCAGCTTCAGGATCCGCTCCTGCTGGTCGGCAGGATACTGGACTTCCACTTTCCCGGCGGGTTCTGCCCACATTTCCTCCGGCTCCACTTTCCGGGCGAGGGAAGAGTTGCGCAGCATGGATCCTTCGATGAACTGATCCATCCGGGTGCAGATCACGTCATCGTATCCATCTCTGTAGATGATTGCATTCACGTCTTCTCCCTCCAGCAGCTTCATGATCTTCTTCACGGAGTCTGTGGACAGCATGTTCATGTGCTGTGTTTCTTCCTCTCCCCGGATCCAGAGATCGCCGCCGTTCAGGCCGATCACCGCATCGAATGCAAAGGGCAGATCCCACTTTCCGGCTTTCTCCAGGATCCGGCGGTCCATCGGCCGTCCCGTGGCCAGCCCGATCTTTACACCTTTTTCATGCAGCTTTGTCAGCTGTTTTTTTGTTTCCGGACCAAGAATTTCTCCTTTTTCCGCCAGAGTCCCGTCAATATCTGCAAACAGCGCCTTCCACTTCATGCCAGCATCCTCCTTCGACACCTTCAGTCGCTCTCAGATTGTCACATGCGGCAACCGGATGTTCAATCGAAACCGGATCACTGTGTCCACATTTTCTCCGGATTCAGGACTTTGTACCGCAGCCACAGAGCGCCGCTCTCCATCTGCCTGGTCTCTTCCAGTGCAAAGTGCAGGGGCCGGCCTTTCGGATAGGCCATATTGCGGAACACCGAAGGGGTGTTTTCGGCACCATCCGCTGCAGCGGCCACCACCAGACTCAGCTCGTCGCAAAGGCCGGATTCCATGAACTTCCAGTTCATGATCCCGCCGCCCTGCAGCATCAGCATGTCGATGTGAAACAGGGACTTCAGCTTCTCAAGCAGGCTGTCCCATTCCACGTCCTTCTCCCCTGCAATGATGTAGGGGATCCCCAGTGAGCGCAAAAACGCCCTGTAGGCATTGGAAGCCTGTTCTGTCAGCACTTCGATCACCGCAGCTTTCGTGGTTTCATACTGCAGATATGGAGAGTTCCAGCCCAGCACACCCAGCGGATCCACGGAAACATAGTACATGCCGAAATCCGCATTCGTGATGTAGTCTCCGTCAGGCACAGCCGGAGCCCCGGGATCCAGATCTGGTCTGGCGTAGAACGTGAAATTCTCGTTTGTCGTCACACGCCCCGAGAGCCATCCCTGCATGGCATAGAACCGGTCTGGCCCGAATGCCAGGTCATACAGTGTCCCGACCGCTTTGATGCCCTCAAGCGTATCCAGAAATGTCCCGCTGATTTTTCCATCCAGGGATACCAGCATGTGGCAGAACACAAAGGGTCTGCCTGCAGCAGCATGGTCTGTCATGACGTTTTCATCCTTTCCGCCGATGATGGTCATGTTCTCCGTCACAGGCACTTGTGTCACAGGCGCCTGTGACTGCTTTCAGTGTAAGGCCATGGACCGCCATTCATTCCGCAAAAGCCTGCATGACAGCGTCTTCATGACAACCGGATTCCGTAAAACCGTACGTATGGGAAACGGATGATTTCTGTCAGGCCGGTGGCCAGAGGAAAGAAAAACCCGGGACACAGGTCAGAGTCTGACACTGTACCCGGGTATGCAGCGCGTATCGGTCCGACGCCGGCAGCCTCAGCGTTTCGGGGCTGTTAGAGAGAGCCCCACCCGGCCGCGTTTCCGGTCAATGTCATGAACCCAGACCTTGACGATCTGGCCCGTGGCCGCGATTTCCCGGGGATCCTTGACGAAGTGATCCGCCATGCGGGAAATGTGCACGAGTCCGTCATCGTGCAGTCCAATGTCCACGAATGCCCCGAAGCTGGTCACGTTGCGGACCGTTCCCTGCAGCTCCATCCCGGGAACCAGGTCCTCGATGGACAGGACATCCTTCTTCAGGACCGGTGCATCCAGGCTGTCACGCGGATCCAGGCCGGGATTCCGGAGTTCGCGGATGATGTCGATCATGGTGTCGGTTCCCACTCCCAGGCGTCTGGCTTCCTGAACCGGATTGATCCGCTTCAGGGAATCCCGGAAGGCCTGTGACCGCATATCGGCGGCATCCAGCCCGTGATCCTGGAGAAACTGCCGGGCAAAACCGTAGCTCTCCGGATGGATCCCCGTGGCATCCAGCGGCTCGACGCCATCCGGGATCCGGAGAAATCCCACTGCCTGTTCATAGGCTTTGGGCGTCAGCACAGATTCCAGCTGGGTTCTGGTCCGGATCGGCCGGGCCCTGAGGATTCTGGAAATCTGAGTTTTTGTGAGCCCGGACACATGCATCAGCAGGGAAGGAGAAGCTGTGTTCACGTCTGTGCCCACCCGGTTGACGGCTTTGTCTGTCACGAAATCCAGGGCTTCCTTCAGCTGCTTCTGCGGGACATCATGCTGATATTCGCCGATGCCCAGGGACTTTGGATCGATTTTTACCAGCTCACTCAGCGGATCCTGCCCCCTGCGGCCAATGGAAACGGCGCTCCGGGTTTCCACCGCCAGATCCGGAAATTCTTCCTTTGCAAGCTGGGAGGCCGAATAGACCGATGCTCCGGCTTCGGATCCGATCACATAGGATATCTCCGGAAACTCCCGGATGATATCGGCAACCAGCGCCTCGGATTCACGACTCGCGGTCCCGTTTCCAATCACCACCACATCCGGTCTGTACTCAGTCAGAAGTTCCCTTGTGCGCCTGATTGCCTGCGCCTCCTGACCTTTTCCCCGGAAGGGATACACCACATCTGTGGCGAGCAGGTTCCCCGAGGGATCCAGCATGGCAAGCTTGCATCCGTGCACATATCCCGGATCCCATGCGAGCACCGACTTTCCTTTCAGGGGTCGCGTCATGAGCATGTTTTCCAGATTCACGGAAAATCCGGCAATGGCAGCATTGCAGGCCTTCTCCCGAAGTTCACTGCGGATCTGACGGCGCACACTGGGCACGATCAGCCGCACCAGGGCATCATGCATGACAGCCGACAGCCAGGAAGCGGCATCCGGCCGCCGGATGATCTGCCTGGCCAGTCGCTGTTCCAGGGCGGGGTAGTCGAACTCCAGGGCAATGGAGAGGATCTTTTCCTTCTCTCCGCGTTCCATTGCCAGTACACGATGGCCAGGGATTTTCCGCACAGGGTCTGCAAAATCGTAATACATCTCGTAGACACCCTTTTCATCCACGGCATCTTTCTTCTTTTTCGATTCCATGACCCCGGTTTTTTCCAGGAAGTTCTTTACTGTTTCCCGAATCTTCGGATCATCGCTGAATTTTTCCGCCACGATCCACCCCGCTGCCTGCAGCGCAGACGGATCTTCATCCGCCGGGAAGGGCCGGTCCTGCGCCAGGATCCTGTCGGCCAGCGGTCCGTGACCGTCGGCAATCGCCTGTGTTGCTTTGGTTTTTCGCTTTTCTTTGAACGGACGGTAGAGTTCCTCGACTTCCGCCAGCGTCTTTGCTTCTTTCAGCGCAGTATCCAGTTCCGGTGTCATCAGTCCCTTTTCGCCGATGAGTTCCCGGACGGATTCCTTCCGGGCCTGAAGCCCCAGTGTGTAGGCATGAACCTGCTGGATCCGGCGAAGCTGGTCTTCGTCCAGACGCCCGGTGACTTCCTTGCGGTACCGCGCGATGAATGGAATGGTCGCACCGCCTTCCAGCAGTTCCAGGACAGCTGCCACCTGTCCTTCTTTGAGTCCCATGGACCCGGCAATCTGTTGTGTCATTGTCTGCATGCAGTCTATTGTACCGTGTCTGCAGGAGAATGCCGTGCTGTTTTTGGAAAAATGCCCGCATAGCCTGTCTGTCTTCGAAGTCGGAATGAGGATCCGGCATCCGCGGTGCAGGCGACAGAAATCCGGCAGCCAGGTCTGTTGTGGCTGTGTCCGTTCACAATGTGATGAAGACTGGTGAATCTGTGATTGCCATGACGCCGATTTTCGCGCTACTATTGTTAAGTGTTAAGTTTGGACTGTCTGGACGGCAGTCCGGCCAGGAGGTATGTATGCGGCTGGTGACATGGAACGTGAATGGCCTGCGGGCAGTATTGAAAAAGGGATTTGAAGACATCATGGCGGCCCTGGACCCCGATGTGGTTTGCCTGCAGGAAACCAAGGCACAGGCTGACCAGATCGAGGTGGATGAAGGGCTCTTTCCCTGGCAGTATGTAAACAGTGCCAGGCGCAAGGGCTACAGCGGCACCATGATCCTGTCCCTGGTGGAACCGGCCCTGGTGACTGCCGGTATTGGTGCGGAAGAACATGACGGGGAAGGGCGCGTTCTCACGGCGGACATGGGGTCCTTTTACCTGGTGAATGTCTACGTTCCCAACAGCGGAGACGGCCTGAAACGGCTGGAGTACCGTCTGGAATGGGACCGCGCTTTTTCTGCCTGGCTGCGCCGGCTGGAGGAAACAAAGCCGGTGCTGGCCTGCGGAGACTTCAACGTTGCCAGAACGGAACTGGATGTCTGGGATGAGGAAGCCGCTGCATCGGCAGCGGGCTACACTCTGCATGAACGGGAAAGCTTTCAGCAGAATTTTCTGTCGCACTTTGTGGACGTCTTCCGGACACTGCATCCAGACGACAGACAGTATACCTGGTGGAGCTACTATTCCAGAGGACGGGAACGCAATCAGGGAGAGCGCATTGACTACTGGCTGGCCAGCCCGAAGCTGATGGACAGGATCCGCGACATACGCATACGGGATGATATTTTCGGCAGTGACCATTGTCCCGTGGAAATCGAGCTGGATGACTGACATCCGGACCGGCACAAGGCAGAAAAGGTCACAATAGGAAAAAGGACAGGGAAGCAATGAAGAAGTACTGGAAAAGTCTGTTTGCCGGAGGTGCCGTGGCACTGGCCGGCCGCCTGTATGCAGGGATGGATGACAAAGTGGCGGCAGCCATTCTGTTTTCATTTGCCCTGTACATGGTCTGTCTGTTCGGACTGGATCTGTTTACAGGCAAAATCGGGTTCATCACGGACAGAGTCAAACCTGTATGGTGGTACGCTGCCGTATTCCTGGGAAATTTTGCCGGGGCTGCAGCGGTGGCCTTCCTGTGCATTGCGGCCGATCCCGGCCTCGTGGCTGCTGCTTCGGCCATGATCGATGCAAAGCTGGCGGTCCCCTGGTGGTCCCTGTTTTTCAGGGGACTGCTGTGCGGCATCCTGATGTATGCGGCGGTGGTGTCCTGGAAAAAATCCGGAAATCCGCTGGGCATCTTCCTGTGCATCCCGATGTTCATCCTGTCGGGGTTTGAACACAGCATTGCAGACATCAGCTATCTCTGCATGGGGCTGCGGTTCGATTTTCTGCCGGCCTTGCTGCTGATCGCCCTGGGGAATGCGGCAGGAAGCATTCTCGTGCATGTGACCAGAAATGGTATACTGAAAGTCTGATTGTTTCCGGCTTGGCCGGACAGGAAAGGAGGCCGGACTGTGATTGCGTTCATAGAAGGCACTGTACGGCAGATCCGGTCTGAATCTGTCGTGGTGCAGACCGGCGGGATCGGATTCGAGATCCTGACACCGGATCCGGCAGCTGTCTCTTCAGGCAGGCAGGGACTCTGGCATATATATGAAAGCATCCGCGAGGATGGATGGACACTGTACGGTTTCACGACCGAAGCCGATTATCAGGTGTTTCTGTCTCTGATCGGCGTCAAGGGAATCGGCCCCAAATCCGCCCTGCAGATCCTGACAAAGGCCGGGGGACGCCGGATCCTGGAGGCTGTGGAAAAGGAAGATGTGTCCGCCCTGAAGGCTTTGCCGGGCATTGGCCCGAAAACCGCCAGCCAGATGCTGCTGGACATGCGCGGACGCCTGGTGAAGATGCGGCCGGAAGCAGAACCGGCAGCGGCAGGAACCCGGCAGTGGCAGGAGACAGTATCGGCCCTGGAGAACTTTGGCTACAGAAGCCAGGACATAGCTCCGCTGGAGCCCGAACTGGCTTCAAGGGAGCTGCCGGTCCAGGACATGATCCGGGAAGCCCTGCGGCTTCTGGCGAAACGGAAGGGGTGTAGCCGTTGGAAGACAGACTGATGGACAGCCGTGAACTGGCACAGGATGAGAAAGAGAGCTCGCTGCGGCCGGGAACGCTGGATGAGTACATAGGACAGCAGTCGCTCAAAGACAATCTTCGTGTCTTCATACAGGCAGCACGCAGCCGGAATGAGGCACTCGATCACGTCCTGCTGTATGGCCCGCCTGGACTGGGAAAGACCACACTGGCGTATATTCTCGCCAGGGAAATGGGTGGACAGCTCCGGATGGCTTCCGGGCCTGCCATCGAAAAAAGCGGCGACCTGGCTGCGATCCTGTCCACCATTGAACCCGGGGATGTCCTGTTCATTGACGAAATCCACCGACTGCCCCGGCAGGTGGAGGAAATCCTCTACCCTGCCATGGAGGACTACTGCCTGGACATTGTGGTGGGAAAGGATGCCGGGGTTCACACGATCCGGCTGTCCCTGCCGCCCTTTACTCTGGTTGGCGCCACAACACGGGCCGGCGATCTGTCGGCTCCCCTGCGTGACCGGTTCGGCATAGTCAGCCAGCTGGAATATTACGGTCTTCCGGAACTGGAAAAAATCGTGGACCGGACAGCGCGGGTGATGAATACAGACACGGAGCCGGGTGCCCGGCGGGAGATTGCCCAAAGAAGCCGCGGTACGCCGCGCATTGCCAACCGTCTGTTCCGCCGGGTGCGGGATTTTGCCCAGGTGCTCAATGACGGATTCGTGACGGAAGACATCGCAAGAGAAGCTCTGGACCGCCTGAAGGTGGACCATATGGGGCTCGATTCTGTGGACTACCGGTACCTGACGGGGCTGATCGACAGGTTCCAGGGAGGACCAGCCGGTCTCGAGGCCCTGGCGGCCTCCATAGGCGAGGAAAGCACCACACTGGAGGATATGTATGAACCGTATCTCCTGCAGATCGGATTCATCAACCGGACTCCGCGTGGACGGGTGGCAACACCCAGAGCCTATGCTCACCTGGGAAGAAAAGGGGACGACGGATGTCAGAATCAGTCAGAGTGACACCTGAATCGCTGCTGCCCCTGGCCTGTAAAATTCTCGGGCGCCTGGAACCGGACCAGTCGAGATGGATGACATGGCTTGAAACACCCGAACTGCACAGTCCGTCTCAGGCAGATGCAGTGGTCGAGGCTGCTGCCCGCCTGAAACAGGCTGCGGCCAGTCACGAAAAAGTGATCGTGGCCGGTGACTATGATGCAGACGGCATCCTGGGCACGGCAATCCTGACCGGTGCCCTGCGGCGTCAGGGCATAGAAACGGGATTTTACATTCCGGACCGCATTCGGGAGGGGTATGGACTCCAGGAAAAAACGGTGCGGCTCGCACACGAGAAGGGTTATTCGCTGCTGGTGACTGTGGACAACGGTGTCAGGGCAGAAGAAGCCCTGGCCTGTGCGGCGGATCTAGGGATGGATGTGATCGTTACGGATCATCATCAGTTTGAGACACCGCCGCAGGCCGCATGGTTCGTGCATCCGGCACTGATGGAGCCTGAGTTTTCCACTCTGTGCGGGGCTGCAGTTGCCTGTGAGCTCCTGCGATATGCCGGGTGGGCAACAGACTACGAACTGCTGCTGGCAGGTCTGGCCAGTGTGGGAGACCAGATGGCAGTCACCGGGCAGACACGGGCATTGATTTTTCAGGCTCTCGAGCAGCTGAAAACAGATTGTGATCCTCACATCCGGCTGCTGGCACAGGGAATCCCGGAGAATGAAACGGATCTGTCCTTCCAGGTGATTCCCAAAATCAATGCGCTGGGGAGGCTCTCGGATCTGGCCAACGCGAACAATGCTGTGCGGTTCTTTCTCACAGACGATTTTCGTCAGATTTCCTCCCTGGCGCAGGGCATCTGTCAGATCAATGACCGCCGCCGCGAGATGTCCGGACGAATGGTGCAGGAAGCACAGTCACGGGTCCGGCCCGGATCAACCGTGATCTTTCTGGAGGACCCGACATGGCATGAAGGCATCATCGGCCTGGCCGCAGGGAGTCTGTGTGAAACCACCGGCCGGCCGGTGATCCTGGCAGCCCGGGGACAGAGCGGACTGAAATGCAGCATGCGCTCCCCGGAAGGGGTGGACTGCATGGACCTCCTGAAGGGATTTGACCGGTTTGTCACCCTGGGGGGCCACAGCCGGGCAGCAGGCTTTTCCCTTGATCTGAAAGACAGAGACGATTTTGAGGCCTATCTGAAAACAGTCACGGTCCCCCATGCGCAAAAAGCGGATCCGCTGGATGTAAAAGCAGCGGACCTCACGATCCCGGCCATCCGCCAGCTGGATGCACTGCGTCCCTTTGGAACGGGTTTCGAGCTTCCGGAACTGCGGATCCAGGATCCTGCTGTCGCTTTTGTCCGTGACCTGAGCGCCGGCCGTCACCGGCGGTATGTGATGGAAAACGGTCTGGAAGCCATGCGGTTCAATCAGCCTGATTCAGAAAAGGCTCTGTCGCCAGACCAGATCCGCTGGCTGACGGGCAAACCGTCCGTGAATGTCTGGATGCAGACGGCCAGGCCGCAGCTTATACTCAGCGCTGTGGGGACCTCACAGGAATAACTTGAATCAAAACGGCAGAGGGTCTGACGGCTTCTGCCAGTGCAGACATACCGTCAGAACTGAAGGAGACGATCGACCATGGAACTCAATGACTACATCGCCAGCATCCCCGGCTTTCCCAGGGAAGGCATCATTTTCCGCGACATCACCCCGATTCTCGCATCCCCGAAAGCCATGCGCCATGTGACCCGCAAACTGGCTGACTTTATCGAAGACCAGAATGCGACACTCGTTCTGGCGCCCGAAGCCAGAGGGTTTCTTTTCGGTCTTCCCGCAGCTGTGGAAGCGGATGTGGCGTTTGCGCCTGTCCGCAAACCCGGCAAGCTGCCACGGACCGTGGTGGAGGAAACCTATGACCTGGAGTACGGCACAGACACCCTGCAGATCCATGCAGATGCCATCAAACCCGGTGACCGGGTGGTGATCGTGGATGACCTGCTTGCCACCGGAGGCACCGTGCAGGCAATCCGCCATATGGCGGAAAAATGCGGTGCCGAAGTTGTCGGCACAGCGTTCGTTGTGGAACTGGACGACCTGAAGGGAAGGGACCGCCTGGAGGATGTTCCGATTCTCTCTCTGGTTCATTACGAAGGAGAATAACAGCTGAAGCGGATGCCTCTGACTGACCGGAAAGAGGTGCTGCACCCTGCCGATGGAAAGGAGGACACATGAGCAGACGGAAATCAGTGACATTCGAGGAGTGCTTTGCCAATATACAGACGTACATCCGGAAGCCGGAAAATCTGGCCCTGATCGAAAAGGCCTGGCAGTTTGCCCACAAACACCATGAAGGGCAGTTCCGCAAAAGCGGGGAGCCCTATGAAATCCATGTCATCCAGGTCGCTTACATCCTTTCCACTCTTCACTCGAGCCCCACAACCATCGTGGCAGGCCTGCTGCATGATACGGTGGAAGACTGCGAGGAAGTGACCACGGATATCATCCGCGAGGAATTCGGCCAGGATGTGGCGGCGATCGTGGAGGCCGTCACAAAAATCGGCGCCATCAAATTCAAGGACGAAAAGGAGTACCTGGCCAGCAACCACAGAAAGCTGTTCATTGCCATGGCCAAGGACATCCGGGTGATTCTCGTAAAGCTCTCGGACCGGCTTCACAATATGCGGACTCTGCAGTACATGAAGCCCGAGAAGCAGAAAAAAATTTCCAATGAGACACTGTCCGTATATGCGCCCATTGCACACCGCCTGGGTATCTCCCAGGTGAAAAACGAACTGGAAGATCTTTCCTTCAAGTACCTGGAACCGGCAAAATACGAAGAAATCAAGAATCTGGTCCGCCAGCGGGAGGAAGACCGCAATGATCAGGTCCAGATGATGATCAAAGAGATCCAGGATATGCTGGATGAATATCACATCCCTTACCGGATCTTCGGGCGCAGCAAGCATTTCTATTCCATCTACAAGAAAATGATCACCAAGAACAAGCGCTTCGAGGAGATCCTGGACCTGCTGGCTATCCGCATCGTCACAGACACCGAGCTGCACTGCTATGAAATCCTTGGCTATATTCACGCCAAATACCGCCCCATTCCGGGGCGGTTCAAAGACTACATTGCCATGCCCAAGGCCAACATGTACCAGTCCCTGCATACCACGGTGGTGGAACCGACCTGCGGAAGCATTTTCGAGATCCAGATCCGGACCGAGGATATGGATGCGGTTGCGGAACGGGGCATTGCGGCGCATTACCGCTACAAGGAGTCGCCGGATACAGCCGCACTGGGCCAGAAAGAGCTGGAGGACAAGCTGACCTGGTTCCGGGATTTTTCCATGATGACGGATGAGGAAAGTGAAGATCCGCTGGAGTACATGAATGTACTCCAGAAGGATATATTTGAAGCCAATGTCTACTGCATGACACCCCGTGGAAAGATCATTGCCCTGCCCCAGGGATCGTGTCCCATTGACTTTGCCTATCGTGTTCACACGGAAGTGGGACACAAGACAGTTGGAGCCACAGTAAACGGTGCCATTGTTCCGCTGAATACCCAGCTTAAGACCGGGGATGTGGTTTCGATCCTCACGAACAAGAATTCTCCGGGACCGTCGGCGGACTGGATCAAAATCGTGAAATCCGGCCATGCCCGCAACAAGATCCGGGCTTTCCTGCAGAAATGGGACCAGCAGGACCGGAAAGACCGGGTGCATCAGGGTCAGCAGATGCTGGAAGACGAACTCCGGCGGCTCAAAGGCGATGCAAAGGATCTCGATATCCGCAAGGTGGAATCCATCCTTTCCAGTCTTTCCCTGAAAAGCGCGGACGATCTTTTTGCCGGCCTGGCTGACAGAAAGATCAGTCTGCAGGCCGTAACCGACCGCCTGATCCGCAACAAGCCCGGTGCTGTGGATGACGAAGAGATCATGAAGATCTACAATCGGGCTGCCGGGCGCAGTCACCGGACCTCGGAATGCGGTGTGGTGGTCCCCGGCATTGACACGATCCAGGTCTCGCTGGCAAACTGCTGCTCCCCGATCCCCGGCGATGCGATCATTGGCTATATATCCAAGGGGCAGGGCGTCAAGGTGCACCGGACGGACTGTCCGAACATCGTCAATGAGAAAAAGCGGCTGATTCCCGTGAACTGGGACCAGGAACCGGAGGACAAGCAGTATGAAGTGAAACTGCTGATCCGCAGTGACGACAGAAACTACTTGCTGTCCGATATTGTCACGACTCTGCAGCAGAACAATGCCGCACTGAAACACGTGGATTCTGCAGTGGATGACAACAACCTCACCGCTACGACGAAACTGACCGTGGGAGTGCATGATGCCAGACATCTGACGACCCTCATGGCCAATCTCAAGAAAGTCCGCAGCGTGAATGAAGTGATCCGGACGATACAGTGATCGGGAACAGGAACAGAAGAAAGGAGCCGGGTGCATGAAACGTCTTCTGCAGCTCAAGCGCGCCATACAGTCAATGGAAGACAACCCGCAGGACCAGGTTCCGTTTCTGGAGGAAGCCGCAGCCCTGGGTGACTATGACAGCATCCGGACGCTGATTCACTGCTATACCTATGGAGACTACGGCCTGGAGCCGGACCCCGTTCAGGCCTGCCGATACACCGTGCTCGGCGCACAGCTCGGGGAAGGATGGTGTCTGTACAACGCTGCCATCTGCGCACAGGAAGGGCGTGGCTGTCCTGTGGACCTGCCGCAGGCCATGACCTGGATGAAACAGGCCGCCGCAGCTGATGTCCCGGAAGCCTGGCTGCCCTGTGCCCGCATGCTCATGAGCCGGGAGAAAGACTTTGCGGAAGCAAGAAGGCTGATCTGTCATGCGATTGCCCATGGCCAGGAAGAGGAAGGCAGACTCCTGCTTGGGCGGCTCTGCTCGGAAGAAGGCATGAACCTGCTCGAAGACGGAAAACACAGGGCTGCGGAACAGGTGCTCCTGGAAGGGGCGGCTTTGGACGATGCAGACTGCCTGGTCAGCCTGGCCTTTGAATACTCCATTGAAGACGGTGTGGGACAGGATCCGCAGAAGACCTTTGACTGCAGCATGAGAGCTGCGGATCTCGGTCACCCGGCAGGCATGTACAATGTGTCCATGTGCCTTCGGGAAGGTGTCGGAACCGCCCAGGATCCCCGTAAGGCCTTTGAATGGATGAAAAATGCGGCCAAATCCGGATTTGATGAAGCGGCACTTCCGCTGGCCCAGCATTATCATTACGGGATAGGGGTGCATCCCGATGACAGACAGGCCCGGTTCTGGCTTGAGAAAGCGCTGGAAACGGAACAGGATCCCGACCGTCGGGAGATGGCTCAAAAGCTGAAACAGAAACTGGAGGCCCAGGCTCAACCGCAGTCCTGAGCCTTCTTTTCCATTCCGGCATTCAGCCGGGAATCTCCGTGGCAAAGGGCACGGCAAAGGCCCTGTCTGCACGTTTTCACTATACTGATAGGTGTAATGAATCCGGCGGCATGCAGGCAGGAGGTCAGGGCTATGGCGGACTACCAGTCTCTCAATACACAGCAGTTCACATCATGGATCCGCAGTCTGGAGACTGCCTCCTGCAGCGGGGACCTGGAGAGCACGCTTGTGCTTAGACAGTGTTATCTGGAGGGAGCACCGGGCCTGCAGGCAGATCCGGGACAGGCGCTTCACTATACCTGGGTGGCTGCCACACAGGGAGATCCGAGGTCCATGTATCATACGGCTGTGGTGGAATATGCACAGGGAAAATTCGAATCCAGTGCCCGATGGATGCTGCGGTCCTGGCGTACGGGCATCCGGGAGGCAAGCTTCGGGCTTGCCAGAGCCTATGCCTACGGCAGGGGGCTGAGGCAGGATCTTCGGCTTGCACTGGAGTATCTGGATGACGCCAGAGAGTGTGATGCAGAACCCGGACAGCGGGAATCACTGAGGCAGTGGGTGGTGACGGAACTGGTCACAAGACTCCTGTCAGAAAATGCGGGGCAGGAGGCAGTGCAGATCCTCGAACGGGAAAACAATGCATTTGCGAGCCTGTGGCTGGCAGATCTGGACAGAGACAGGGAACAGACCTGGCTGCTGAAGGCGAATGACCAGGGAAGTCCGGAAGCCATGTTCCGGCTGGCCATGAAAGCCGCCCTAGGCAGTGCAGAGAGTTTTGAATACATGCGCAATGCTGCCAAGGCCGGATACCGCCAGGCCTGGCTGCCCCTTGCCGACTGCTACAGCAGCTGCGGGATCCATCCATGCCCCATGCAGGAACGCCGCTGGAAAAACTCCAGTGCCGCTGCCAGAGAGCTGCCGCCGTTTCCGGCTGACTGACAAACACCGCCACTGTGCGGTTTTTTTGTCCGACCGACTGAATCGGAGGATGCTTCCCTTTACAGAAAGAGACAAAAAAACCGGCATCAGGAGCTGATTCCGGTTTCTGTTATGAGGCCGGTCGGCAGCAGATCACTCAGCGCTGCCGCCAGCAAGTTTTTTCAGTTCCATCACTATATAGATTTTCCGGCTCACCAGTTCACGCAGAACGTGCTTCAGACGGTTTTCACGGTAGGTCTGGACAGCCACATCCGAGAAGAAGTGCCTGGCCATGGCCTGTGCCCGCGGTGCATGCAGGCTGGAGGTCAGCAGCAGGACAGGAACATCACCGATGATTTCCCGGGTGTTTTTCAGGTTCTCCCAGGTGGTTCGTGACTTGTCTTCAATCACGACCGGAATCGGACACCGGGTGCGGATGTAGGCAGCCATGGTCTGTGCTTCCGGCCACTTGTTTTTGACGGCCCCGCCTGTGATGACCAGAGTACGGTAGGAACTCCACGCAGCCATGGCCAGCCGGCAGCGTTCCACCTGGGACCGTGACATGGATCCGTCCATTCTGCAGGGACAGCCCAGCAGAATGGCAAAGGGATACTGTTTTCGGGGCTTCTTCACCGGCGGCAGCAGCCACAGATACAGTCCTGCAGCCAGAGCTGTCAGTCCGAGCAGCCATGTAAGAACCGGATGACTCCGGCGGGATGTGTTTTTTCTACGCATGAGATCTCCCTTTCTGGATAATGAGGCCCTTGTCGCAGGGCGATGTCAGGACGCTGTCATACAGCTGCGCGGTTTTGTTCTCCACTTCTTTCAGAAAAAGGGGAAGCTGCGCAAATTTCAGACAGACCAGTTTTTTCTGTTCTTCACTCAGGCTGGCAAGCAGGGCCTGTCCTGTCTGATTGAACCCGGCAGGAATCACATGATAAAACGCATCATGTTCCCTCATCTGTTCCCACGTCACCTGCAGCAGGATCATCAGACAGGTCCGCTGAATCCTTGCCCGGGAATAGGTCCGGGAGATGGCTGATTCCAGAAATTCCTCCCAGGTCCGGTGAGGGCGGGCAGACTGTGCCAGACGGTATTCGATTCCTTCCGTTACCAGGAAAAAGTCCTTCAGCCGGCCCGGGGCAGTCATGAGCAGAGACAGACGAAGAAACGGATAATAGGATTCCCACCGCTGCTGTGCAAGCATACAGTCTGCCTGGTCGACCGGCTGGCCATCAAAGAAGGCGCGGCGGCTGGCCGTTGCACTGATGAATCCCGGATCCCTGGGGATCGTTTTCCACCCGATTCCCAGGCGCCGGCACTGTCGTATGTATTGTATCCCCAGAATGTCATTGGGCTGCAGGGCCGGCAGGTTGCGGGCCTGGCTGGTGGTGGGGTCCGGCATGATCTGCCCGGTTTCATCAGCCAGTTTTTCCAGCAGCCGGTCGTCATGACACTCCGATCCGAACACGATCGTGCTGACACCCAGCACCGACAGAGACTCCATTGCATAGCGGGCAAAATGATCTGCAGACTGTGCTGCATAGACTGCCGGCAGTCGAATGACCAGATCAGCTCCATGATCCAGTGCCAGCCGGGTTTTGTCCTGCCAGGTCATCAGCGAAGGCAGTCCCCGCTGACTGAAATAATCCGACACGATGCAGACCAGACAGTCACAGTTCGTCAGTGCCCGTGCCTGTCTGAGATGATGTGCATGTCCTTCATGGAATGGGTTATACTCGGTGATGACGCCGCAAATGTTCAGCCTGCTGTGTTTCATGTCCGCATTCATTTTACAGGATGCAAAGGATACAGGAAAGATATTCGCCAGACAGGATGACGTACAGCAACGAAAAGGAGTGTGGAAATATGGAAACCATCGAACCGGCATGCAGGCAGGACCTGCCAGAAGTGGAGAGACTCTATCGGCAGCTTTGCGATGAGCAGGCGGGCGATCCGTATACACCCATGTGGGAATATGGCCTTCACCCGGATACGGAGATGCTGGAAAGACACATCGAAAACGGGGAACTCTGGATTGCGAGAGTGGATGGAATGGCAGCCGGTGCCATGGCTCTCGTGCCGGAAGGAGGGAACAGGGAGGACCTGGGCCTGCATCTGCTGGGAATTACCAGACAGTTTCGGGGCACCGGCCTCTCGCAGCGGATGCTGGATGTGATGGACCGGGAAACCCGGACCGGCGGATACAGAACCCAGGTGCTGGACGTGATTGCAGGCAATATCCGGGCAGAACGGCTGTATAGGCGGCGAGGGTTTGAAATGACCGGCCGGAGCTCGCTCCAGGAGGGGGACCGGCTGCTGCGGTTTCACCTGTACCGGAGAGATATGAAAGAAGGATGAGAATCCGCGGGAGCGCCTTCAGGTCATCTATAATGACAGAAACAAAGAGTGTTATAATTTTACGGGATTGAAAGTGGTTACAATACGACCTATAATGCACCCGAGAAGAAAGGGAGCACGTATGAAAAAGTATTTTGCTGTGCCTGCTGTCATGACCCTGGCTCTGGGTCTGACAGCCTGTTCCTCCGGTTCCGGAAACACCGGTGCCAAAGACGGAGAGAAACCTGCCCAGGTGCTGAATCTGTCCAAGGAGAACGATGTCATCACCATGGATTCCACGCTTGCCACCGATGGCATGTCCTTCGAAGTCATCAACATGTGCATCGAAGGCCTGGAAACCACCAATGAGAACGCCGATATTGTACCCGCCCTGGCGGAATCCTACGATGTATCGGACGACGACCTGACTTATACCTTCCATCTGCGGGATGCGAAGTGGTCCAACGGCGATCCTGTGACAGCGGCTGATTTCGAATATGCCTGGAAAGACGCGGCTACAGATCCCACCTGCGACTACGCCTATATCTTTGGCAGTGACGGAGCCTGCATCAAGGGTGCCGACGAAGCCATGGGCGATCCGGCCAAAAAAGATGAAATCGCAGTCAAGGCAGTGGATGACAAGACCCTGGAGGTCACACTGTCCCGGAAAACTCCGTATTTTGTGTCTCTGACCACATTCCCGCCGTTCTATCCAGTAAACGAAAAATTCGCGGAGGAACAGGGAGACCAGTACGGCCTGTCTCCCGACAACCTGCTCTACTGCGGTCCCTTCAAGCTGGATGAATGGGTCAAGGGCAATTCACTGAAACTGAGCAAAAATGCAGATTACTGGGGTGCAGATGATGTGGCTCTGGAGGAAATCAACATCAACATCGTGCCGGAGCCTTCGTCGGCAGCATTGGCCTATGAAAACGGAACGACGGACTATGCCCGCCTGAATTCATCCCTGGTGGACAAGTACAAGGACAACGAAGCCTACAAGTCTGTGCTGGGCAGTTTCCTGTGGTATCTGCAGTACAATTTTGAAAACGGGGACCTGCAGAACGAGAACCTGCGCAAGGCCCTGACCTATGCCGTGGACAAGGAGAACCTGACGCAGAGTGTCCTGAAGGACGGATCCATTCCGGCAAAAGGCTTTGTCACCGTAAAACTGGCGAATGGACCGGATGGCAAGGACTACCGTGAAACAGCAGAAGGCTATTTCACGGAAACCGGAGAAGACAGCGAAAAGCTGGCTCAGGAGTACTGGGAAAAGGCGAAAAAGGAACTGGGCAAGGATGAAATCAATCTGCGGTTCCTGTTTGAACCCTCGGATCCTGCCAAGTCGGCAGCAGAATTTATCCAGTCGGAACTCTCCAAGCTGGAGGGCCTGAACATTGAAATGGTGTCCCAGGAAAAGAACGTCCGTCTGAAAACCCAGCAGAACGGAGACTTCGATGTGGTGCTGACCCGCTGGGGACCGGACTATGCCGATCCGACAACGTATCTGAACGTGCTTCTGCCGGGCGGATCCTTCAACTTCGGCAAATATCCCAACGAAGAGTACACCGAGAAACTGAAGGAAGCGGCAGATGCCGATACCGATGAAGAGCGCTGGCAGCTGCTGAAGGATGCTGAAAAGATCGCCATGGACGATGTGGCAGTGGGACCGGTGTTCCAGACCGGAGCATCCGACCTGCTGAACCCGAAGGTGAAGCACCTGGTTGACAACCCTGTGGGTGTACCCTTTGTCTACAAGTATGTGACCATCGAGGAATAAAACCTGGAAAGTGAAAAGAGCCGGACCGGCTCTTTTTTCTGGAGAGATGGACTTCTGCAGAGAAGTCCTGAACCGACTGCATCAGAAACGTGAAGTTCGAAACAGCAAGGAGACAGAGATGAAGACAGTCATTACCAATACATTGGACGGCAGTGACATCCTGGTGGATGGAGACCGCATTGCTGCACTGGGAACACCGGCCATGATCCGGTCCATGGCAGGACCGGATGCCAGGATTCTGGATGTGCAAAAGTCCATGGCACTGCCGGGGTTCAATGATTCTCACATGCATCTGCGCATGACAGGGCAGATGCTCACCGGATGCCGTCTGGACACAGCCGGGTCCATTACGGAAATCCAGTCGATTCTGCGCAGCTGTCATGAACCCTTTGTTCATGGTATGGGCTGGGATCAGGAAAACCTGCTGGAAAAGCGCATGCCGGAGCGCCGGGATCTTGATGCAGTGAATCCGGATATCCCCATTGTCTGCGAGAGATACTGCACACACATCCTCACAGCCAATACAGCCGCCATGAAACTGGCAGGCGTATGGCGGGAGGACGGGATTTTTCAGGAAGCTGCATGCGAACCGCTGCTGGAAGCGCTTGACTCACAGGCAGCCAGACACATCCAGGCAGGGGTGGATCACTGCCTGGCGCGCGGATTGACCACGGTCCAGATCGCAGATCTCAAAACCGGCAACTGGAGAAAGCTGCTTCCCCTGTACAGGGACGCGTCGCAGCGCATCCGGATCCATCACCAGGTCAATATCACCGATCCAAAGGAAATGGAAGACTTCCTGCGGGAAGCGAGGCTGTATGAAACAGATACCCATACCTTCGGTCCGTTCAAGGGCTTTGCAGACGGGTCGCTGGGAGGGAGGACAGCATGGCTGGGCAGGGAGTATGCCGATGAACCGGGAAACTGCGGGGAGCCCTGCATGACAGAAGAGGAGATGGAAACGTTCGTGGAAGCCTGCGACAGGCTGAATCGTCCGGTGATTTTTCATGCCATCGGAGATGCTGCGATCCGTCAGGTGCTTGCCGTCTACAGGCGGCATCCGGGCATGAAGCAGGGGATCCTGCATCTGCAGATCACGGATGAAGCCATTCTGCAGGATCTGGAGCGACTGCAGACAGACTGCATGGTCCAGCCTGTTTTCTGGCGGAGCGACCGGAATATCGTCGAACAGCGGGTGGGAACACGGATGGCGCGGACCAGCTATGCCTTTGGCTGGATGGCATCCCATGCCAGGGTGAGTCTCGGAACAGATTGCCCGATCGAAGACTGCGATCCTCTGGAGAATATTCGCTGGGCGGTGTCCATGCCCGGCGGACTGTCAGAAAAACAGGCGCTGACATCTTATACAGAAGGAAGCGCCTGGGCGATGGGCCGAAGCCGGGATCTGGGGAAACTGGCACCAGGGTATCTCGCAGACATTGTCTTTGTCCGGGATGGAACGGTGACAGGTGTCATGGTGAACGGGCAGATGACAGAGTAACAGCCGCCCGCGTATCCGGGGGCCTGAAACCCGCTGAATTGTCCGTTGACATTGCCAGAACGGTTTCCTATAATATCAGTTGCGACGTGAGGAGAAGAGCATGAAATTTACCAAACAGGATTTCCTGCAGAGTCCGCAGATGATGATCAATGTGGACGAACACATCAAGGTGGAGGAAAATGACTTCCTCCGGCACAGTCCTGTCCGCTCGATTCCGTCTGCACACATCACCGGCACCCTTTCCTATGACGGCAAGGCCCTGGTGACCAGTGACCTGGAGCTGGAAGGCACACTGATCGTTCCTGATTCCATTACGGATGAGGATCTCGAAGTGGAGTTCTCCACCCGGTCACAGCACACATATTCCTTTGAACCCGTGAATGCGGGGGAAGAGGAAATAACGGCAGCCAGGAAAGATACCGTGGATCTGAATCCCGAGATCTTTCAGGCAATCCTGTTCGAAGCGCCGATGTCGCTGACCAGACTTCCCAGGGACCAGTATCCCGAAGGAAAGGGTTGGAAGCTCATCTCCGACCAGGATCCGAAAGAGCCTGCCATCGATCCCCGATGGGAAAAACTGAACGATTTCAAACTGGAAGATGAATAGGAGGTGCCTGCATGGCTGTACAGCAGAGAAGAAATTCCAAGACCCGCAAGCGGAAAAGACGGACTCATTACAAACTGCAGAAGCCCGCACTGACAAAGTGCCCGGCCTGTGGTGAGTACAAACTGTCTCACAAGATGTGCGAATGCGGACAGTATAAAGGCGAGCAGATCGTCGAAGTCGAAGGATAGAACAGAAGCAGCTGCGGCTGCTTTTTTTGTGTGCCTGTCTGCAGGGCCTCTTTTCGTCACGTGCTTCGCCAGATGCGCCCTCTCTTTTCAAGAAGTCTCTGCAAGAGTATAATGAATTTGCTTTGCGGACAGAAATTCGCAGGAGGAGTAAGTATATGACACTCTTTTTGACTGCGTTGGCGTCCGTTGTGGTAGGTCTTGCAATCGGGGTCCTCGTCATGCGGGGGGTTTCGAAGGCAGGTCTGAACAAAGATCAGCAGAAAGCGGAGCAGATCCTGAAGAATGCTGAAAGTCAGGCAGAAGCCAGGATCAAGCAGGCTGTGCTGGACGGCAAGACTCAGGCACATGACCTGAAGGTGGAAGCCGAGAAGGAAATCAAGGAAAGGCGGCAGGAAGTGTCCGAACAGGAAACCAAACTGCTGCGCCGCGAGGACAGTCTCAATTTCCGCGATCAGGCACTGGGCCAGAAGGAGCGTCAGGTACAGGACAAGCTCCAGAAAGTCACAGACAGACTGGCCAGCCTGGATGAACAGGAGCGCCGTCTTCAGGAGCAGATCGATAAACAGATCGTGGTACTGGAGGGCGTCGCAAAGATGTCCAGCCAGGACGCCCGCAAGGAACTGTTTGCCGCTGTTGAAAAGCAGATGGAACACGAAACAGTTGCCTACATCAAGGACAAGGAAGACGAGGCCAAGGCCTCAGCCAACGCGAAAGCCCAGGAAATCATCGCCCTGGCCATTGAGCGGATCGCCCAGCAGGAGACGCAGGAACGAAGTGTCTCTGTCGTGGCCATCCCCGGTGAAGAGATGAAAGGCCGGATCATCGGCCGTGAAGGGCGGAACATCCGCTGCTTCGAACAGGCCACCGGTGTGGAACTCAACATTGACGACACCCCGGACCTGATCACCATTACCTGTTTCAATCCCGTCCGCCGGGAAGTGGCAAGGCTTGCCCTGGAACACCTGATCCGGGATGGCCGGATCCAGCCGGGCCGGATCGAGGAAGTCGTGAAGAAGTACCAGAACGAAATCGACCAGGAGATCATGAAAGCCGGGGAAGATGCCATCTTCAAGCTCGGTATCGGCCGGATCGACCGGGAGATCGTCCGGCTGGTGGGCACCATGAAGTACCGGTATTCCTATGGACAGAATGCATTGCAGCATTCCATGGAAGTGGCGTACCTGGCTGGTGTCATGGCCGCGGAACTGGGTCTGAACCAGCAGCTGGCCAAACGGGCCGGACTGCTGCATGACATCGGCAAGGCACTGAACATCGACCAGCAGGAGGGCAGCCATGTGGAACTCGGCTATAAGTTCTGCCGGAAACATGGGGAGAAAGAGATCGTCCTGAATGCGATCCAGTCTCATCACGGGGATGTGGAGCCGAAATTCCTGACCAGTCACCTGGTCATAGCGGCAGACACGATTTCAGCCGCACGACCCGGTGCGCGGAAAGAATCCGCACAGGCCTATATCAACCGGCTGGAGAATCTGGAAAAGATTGCCAGGGAAGCACCGGGGGTCAGCAGTGCCTATGCCATTCAGGCAGGCCGTGAGATCCGGATCCTTGTCAACCCCGACAAGGTGGACGATATCACGTGCACAAAACTGGCGCGGCAGATCCGGGACAAGATCGAGGATACCCTGACATATCCGGGGCAGATCAAAGTCAACGTGATCCGCGAGGTTCGTGCCCAGGAAATTGCGAAGTAAGACAGTTTGAACATGGAAGAAGGAGGATTTCGATCCTCCTTTTTTTCATGGCACTCCAAAATTGGATAGGGAGGAAGACTAACTCCATCCAAAGATACCTTAGGGTTTCCGTTACCCTACAGAGCTTTGGAGTTTGAACATCACAGTAAGCACTCAGGGGCTGTCCACTTTGTGGGCAGCCCCTGAGTCTACTTGTTTTTCTTCTTTTTCACAGCCTTACTGCCGAACCTGGGCTCCAGAGAATATGTCGCTTTTGGATCGAGCACATACATTACACGATTCCTGAACCTGACCCAGTTGGTAAAGCCATAGGAATTGTGTTTCATGCACTTGATCATTTTGTTGCGGTTCTCAATGATCCCGTTGTGGAGCCTTACGCTTTTGATCGTATATTCGCTCCTCCTGTTGACCATGTATTCAACAGTCACTGTGTTGAAGGAATTGAAGATCTCATCTCTCCATTCCTTCATCGTTCTGGAGAATCCGTTCATCTCTTTGATGGAACTGTTCCTGAACGCTACATAAGTTTCGTTGAACAGCTGTTCTCCTGCTTTATCATATGTTCCCGACTCATACATGTGAGTCAAAACCCTTTTCAAACGCACTGCTTCTTCCAGTTCAGGGTCGATACCCAGAAGAATCTCCCGCAGCTGCAGGAGCGTCATATATTTTTGAAAATGTCGGTTGTATTGTCCTTCTCTCCCTGGGTCAAAGATATCCAGATCCTCATCTTTTGAGAGGAGCCAGTGGAAATGCTTCAGTACATAATACTGGTCAGAGGTTTTCTGCCAGTCAGCGGATATCCTCTGCCAGCACGGATCGTTCCGGTATCTTTCCCTTGGGAAGTCGCTTTCCACGGCCTTCATTTCTTCCTTCAGCCTTTCCCGCCTGGCTCTGGTCCTGTTCATGACCCGGATCCTGACTTTTGTCAGCCTGCGGGTGAATTCCTGCATCACATGGAACCTGTCCACCACGCCAATGGCGTTGGGGAAGCAGGCTTTCACCATTTTCCTGTAAGCCGGGTACATATCGAAACAGACCGCTTTGACTCCGAGTCTTTCCTCCTCGGGGATCAGACTCATATATTCAAGCAGTGAAGGGAGCCAGCGGTTTGGAAGCAGATCCACAGGTGTCTGCTTTTCGAAATCAAGGAGCAGACATACATACTTGCTTCCCTGGGTCTTCATCGCATAGACCTCGTCTATGCACAGGAGTGACGGCAGCTTCTTCCTGGGGATCTCCACATGGGCGTCGAAGATATTGGACACCGTGGTGGCTGAAACGCAGTATTTGCGGCCTACCGAAGCGAAGGTCTGGTTGTAGTCCTTGAGATCCTTCAATATGTCGAATACGACTTTATCCGCGATCTTCCCCTTTTTCTGAACGAAAGGAGAAGGCTCATAGTAGGTGCGGTGGCAGGCTGGGCATTTGAACCGTCTGGCATGATAAAGCAGGATACAGTCCCTGCCAGTTCCATCCGCATATTTGATCTTCTTTGGGATATATTCCTTCACTCTGGGATGCGGGCAGCCGCAGTCAGGGCATGGATCGTGATCATTGGTGAGAATGACACGCAGTACAGGACGTTTGTCGGACTGTCTGGTATAACTGATGTCCTCGATCTCCCCTGGTTCCAGCCCGAAAAAGTCCACCATGAATTCTTTTTCTGCATTCAACACGGTATTCCTCCTGTTCACGATGTCATCATCGCAGAGGATACGGGGTGAGTCATAAAAGCTGTGTGGAATGGTGGAAAACTTTGTGCGATCTCATATCTAGACATTTGGAAAAGTTGTTTATTCCTGTCTTTCCAGGCTAAAAGACACAATTCCTCCAGCGTGGCGTCTAAGAATAGTGAAAGGAAATCAGACCAGTATTGGGCGATGTGTTTGGAGATATAGCGGATCACGACAGGAGGCAAAGCGTAACGGGCAAGTTCGCACTCTGCCTGACGGAGAGTGCGATCAGGGCCTTTGAACAGGCCGGCCATGACCGCTATCAGGAATTGTGCCAGCAGCGGAACGCGGGAGAAGGGAACAAGTTCAGCGGGGATGAGGGCATGAGTTTTACCGCATACGGAACATTTTGCACGCTGGATCAGCACCTCGTCACGAACGCCGTTTACGGGACTTTCGAAACTGCGGAGATAGGAACCATGACGGTACAGCTTACCATCATGGCAATCAGGGCATTTCCTGGTACCAGCGAAGAACCTGTTACAAGTTTTTTGATATCCATTCTGGAAAGATGAATTGATTTCAGGGTGATTTCCCGGTACCATAATCATGTCATTAGACAGGGAGCGGCAGAACTTGACGGCAATCAATTGGGCTCTGCTCCTTTTTTTGTTTCATCACAAAGTTCCTGATATCACTGTTTCAGTGACTGGAAGGGGGTACTGACTCCCTCCTTAAGCGGAGAACTGCCAAAGTATCTTCATTCAGCCACTTTCACCAATAAACACAGGGAAATCTTCGATATTCTCTCCCTATAACTCCTTAATTCAACTATAACAAAACAAGGCAGCTTTAGAACCTCCATGAAGGTTCGGAGCTGCCTTTTATTACTTTGGTGATCGACCCTAAGGTCGCTTTATTGAAGGGGGTGGACCCTGTCCAATTTTGCGTATTCTTTTTTGCTGTCCGCAACAAGCTGCGGCAATCTGACAGTCGGCGATGTGGCAATCCTTGTTCCTGCGATACGGCAAATTCCGGTACAGCGGGCATACGGAAAGCGTTCAGGCTGCCGCAGGTGGTTCATCTGGAACAAAAGTCCGGAAGGACTGCCCGGGTCCTCTCCTGAAGAGAACAAATCCGGCCCTGAAACGAGAGGAGACGGCCGTGGAAATACACAAAAACCACCGGCAGAGGACTGCGGAAAGTCAAGTATCAGACTGCCGCATAATGTTACAGTTTTGCCGCATCGAAACGGCAATTTTATAGATGATTTGAAAGCGCTTTGCTATTATCATGAAGCTGTAAAGAGCGGCAGTGATGCGGCCCTTGACACAGGCCCCGGCAACTGAGCGGCCGGTGGTCCAGGGGAAGATCAGGAAGTCCCCGGAAAGGATACCATTATGAAAAAAGCTCTGATTATCTGCGTTGGCGGTATGTCCAGCTCCATGATCGCCAAGAAAACCACAGAATCCCTGCAGGCCAAGAACCACGATGTGGAAGTGACTGCAGTGGGTGTCATCGAAGGCGAACAGCTGATCAAGGACAAGGCATTCGACCTGTATCTGATCAGTCCCCAGACCAAGATGTACCTGAAGAACTTTCAGAAGATCGGTGAAGAAGTCGGCTCCAAGGTCATCCCGATTCCTCCTCAGGCCTACATCCCTGTTCCCATGGGCATCGCCAAGATGCACGACCTGGTCGTCAAGGAAATCTGACGACAGGGACCCGGCGTGTGAAGCCGAAAGAAAAAGAGCTTCTGTCCCTGCTGTATCAGAATCAGAACCGGTTTCTGACAGGGAGGGAGCTGGCCCAGGCTCTGCATATATCCGAACGGACAGTACGCAGCTACATCCGGCGGATGGAGCCGGTGATCACGGAAAACGGCGGGGAAATCCTGGCCAAGCAGGGAAACGGCTACAGGCTCCTGCTCAGGCGCCCGGTTCAGTTTGCCGTGCTGGCGGGCACACCGGGAACAGAAACAACCCGCAAAACGGCGCAGACTCCTGACAGCGCACAGGAGCGGCGGCGGTATCTCATGCAGCGTCTTCTTCTCAACGGAGAGACCCTGCAGGCGGAAGAGACAGCCGAGCGGCTGTATGTCAGCACCAGCACCCTGAAAAAGGAACTCTATCAGCTTAGGGGCATGCTGGATGAATACGGACTGGTGTTTGACTCCGGTCCGGCAGGGATCAGCATTCATGGAGATGAAACCAGCAAGCGGGCGCTGATCATGGACTATTTCTTCCGCTCCTCCACCTTCAATTCCATCCAGGAGTACATGGATCATTCCGGGTACTTTGACGACATTCCCACAGAACAGCTTCTTCGGATGGTTCTGGATGAATCCAGGCAGTTCGGGATCCGGCTGTCGGACATCATGGTGCAGAATGTGCTTCTGCATCTGGCTCTGTCCGTCAAGCGCATGCAGGCAGGGCTGAGGCCCGAGCACGCAGTGCTGCCGCCGGCCTTCGAACAGAGCTCGGAATATCAGGCATCCAGCGCCATTTTCCGGCGGCTGTCGGGAATGACCGGCGGGGAGTATCCCGCGGAAGAAGTCTGCTATCTGGCACTCCATCTCTCTGGCAAAGGCAGCTGGGCAACCAGGCAGCCTGCGCAGGGCGAGCATCTGGAACAGGAGGTGAAAACGGTCCTGTCACAGCTCGCGGAAGATGACGTAATGCAGCTGGACGAGGATCCGCAGCTGGTCTCCAGCCTGCTGGAACACCTTCGTCCGATGGTGGTGCGTCTGATGCGGGGACTTCCCCAGAAGAATCCCCTGACGCAGGACATCCTGCGTGACCAGCCGGATCTGATGAAAGTCATCCGCAAGTACTTCGGCGCCATGCCTTGTCTTCGCCGGTATGACATTGACGACGACGAATGGGCATATCTGGCACTGCATATCATGGCAGCGCTGGAACGGCAGAAAGAGAAGCGGAAACTGCAGGTCCTGGTGGTCTGTGCCACGGGATACGGGTCCAGCCAGCTGCTGAAGTCCCGGCTGATGAAGCATTTCTCCGACAGCCTGCACATTGTCACGGAAACCGGCTATTACGAAATGAGCGACGACATTCTCCAGGGGATCGATCTCATCATCTCCAGCGTGAATATCGGACCGGTCATTTTCGGGGTTCCCTTCATTCATGTTTCGGTGTTTCTCGGCGAGGAAGACGTGCAGAACATCCAGCGCTTCATCGACCAGGAAAAAGCCGGACCGGAAAAGAAGGAGCCGGCAGCCGCCAGACCGGCATCAAAAAGCCAGAAGGAGATCTTCGACTGCTATTTCTCGGAAGAGGATTTCCGCGTCTACAAAGGCCATCCGGAGCGCGATCAGGTACTGAGCGACCTGGTGGAGACACTGGCCTGCTATGAAAAGGACAGCTTTGCCGACCACATGCGGGAACAGATCCGGCTGCGGTCCCAGATGGGATCGCTGGTGTTCAGTGACACCATTGCCGTGCCGCATCCGGCCGTACCGCTCTCAAAGGTCGCAAGACTGGCCCTGGCGCTGATTCCGGAAGGCATGTACTGGAACGAATCCCATCCGGCGATCCGGTTTGTGTTCCTCATGTCTCCCTCCTACGTGGAGAACCGGAACCTGCCGAAAGTCACCGGCGCCATTGTCTCTTTGATGGAAGAACCCGTTCTGCAGGAACAGATCCTGCAGGAACAGTCATTCGATGTCTTCGGCCGCATTCTCGGTTCTCTGATCGAGACGGCCTGACATCGCCTGACAGAAACCAACCTCAAGCATGACTCAGAAAGGGAATACGAATCAGGAAGGAACTCTATGCCGAAAATGGACGTACAGGAATCCCAGCTTGTCGCATTCACCATCATTTCCTACTCCGGCATGGCCCGTGCCCTGGTGCACGAAGCCATGGAAGCGATGCGGAAAGGTGAATTCCAGCTTGCGGATGAAAAACTGAATGAGGCAGATGAACAGCTTGTCCAGGCCCACAAAGCCCAGACCGACCTGCTGCACGCATTTGCCAACGGAACTGAAATCGAAATCCAGATCATCATGGTCCACGCACAGGATCACCTGATGACCACCATGACACTCAAGGAAGTGGCCCAGGAGATGAAAATGCTCTGCAAGGGTCTGGAAAAAGCCGGCGTGCTGCCGCTGGAAGAAGAGTAGAGAGCCGGGATCATCCCGGATCGCCGGAAGCGGGAAAGGAATCGGGAAAGGAATAAGGATATGTCGAAGAAGAACAAACAGAAACTGTCGCAGTCCCAGCTGGACAGAAACAAGAAGATTTCCAGCCTGAAAACCATGTACTTCAACCGGTTTCTCATGGTTCGGTACATACTCGCTGTGATGGTATTTGCCAGTTTCTTCCTGGCATTCCTGTCCTGGCAGACCTTCACTGGATATGCCGCTGCTGCCCTGCTGGTATTTGCCGCACTTCCCATGTGGGAACTGGGCAACATGTACGGCAAGGCCGAACCGTCGGTGAAATGGACCCGCCGCTACTACATGGTCCAGCTGGTGTTCAACTGCGGCCTGTGCCTGGTCTGCTGGATGGCGCCCATGAGCAGTGTGCTGCCATTCTTCGCGGATGTGGTGGCCGCCCGCATCCTGGCCACTGTGCTGCTGGCAGCCGGCGGCGTCCTCTGTGTGCTTTGCCTGCGCCGTCTTGACAAAATCGAGGCGGGAAGGGACAAACAGCTGGCACGCATCCGCTTCTTCGAAGAAAAATACAGGCTGCAGATCTGAGATCCGCAGCCGGGCATGACAGTCTGCACCCACCACTGACAATGACCGGTACAGCTGTTCAACCACCATTATGCACTTCCTGCGGGAAATGGACATAAGTTTGACCGGACACGCTGCCACCAGCCGTTTCGGCCGGCACGAAACCCGGTTTCATTCCCGGAGAATCTGCATTCTTTGACAAAAGGAATATAAGAGAAGAGATTACATATGAACAAGGTCTTTGATTTTCTGGACAAGTATCTGATGGGCCCGATGGGGATCCTGTCCCAGAAACAGTTTGTCCGTGCCATCATGGCTGCCGGTATGGCAACGATCCCCTTCACCATCGTGGGATCCGCATTCCTGATCCTGGGCATTCTGCCTCAGGCGTTCCCCTTCCTGGAAGGTGTATGGGCTGTTTCCTTCGACAAGATCAACGCCCTGTACATGCTGGCCAACCGCTTCACCATGGGTGTGCTGGCACTGTACTTCAACATTGTCATGGGCTTTGAGCTGACACAGATCAAGGCACAGGAATACAAGCTGAACCTGACACCACTCAACGGCGCTCTGCTTGGCATGATGGCGTTCCTGATGACCATGGCCGAACTGACCATTGCGGATGGCGGCGTCTTCACCCTCAAGGAAGGCGAAAACTATATCAACGGCGTGCTCTATGGCGACTTTGCCAGCCGTCTGGGGTCATCCGGCATCTTCGTGGGCATCCTGATGGCAACCCTGGCGGTCTTCCTGTACAAGGAATGCGTCAGAAGAAACTGGACCATCAAGCTGCCGGATGTGGTCCCCTCGGGTGTGTCCCGCTCCTTCACGGCCCTGATTCCCTGCTTTGTCATCGCATTCGTCGTCCTGATCCTGAACGGTCTGCTGATCTGCATCGGCTATGACCTGTTCACCATCGTATCCGTACCCTTTGGCTTCGTTGCAGGCATTGCGGACACCTGGTATGGCGTATTCATCATCAACTTCCTGATTTCCGCTCTGTGGTCTGTGGGCATTCACGGTGCGAACATCATTTCTGCCTTCTATTCCCCAATCACACTGGCCAACCTGGATACCAACATGAAGATCATGCAGGGCGCTTCCGGCGAATACACGACCTTTGCCGGTGAATTCCAGAACATGTACGTTGTCTGCGGCGGTTCCGGCGCGACTCTGGGCATGTGTATCTGGATGTGCTTCTGCGCGAAATCCGAACAGCTGTCCGTACTGGGCAAGGCATCCATTGGTCCGGCCCTGTTCAACATCAACGAGCCGCTGGTCTTCGGTGTGCCCATCATCTATAACCCGAACCTGATCATTCCCTTCATCCTGGCTCCGTCCCTGTCCTCCGTGATTGCCTACTTCGCCATTCACTCCGGCATGTTCCCGCCAGTCATTGCCAACGTTCCCTGGCCGACACCTGCTCTGCTGGGCGGCTTCATTGGCACAGCCAACCTCATGGGTGGACTGCTGGCGCTGATCACGGTGACATTTGCCTTCCTGATTTACTGGCCTTTCCTGAAAGCCTATGACAAGTCGCTTGTCAAACAGGAAAAGGAAATGGCGGAAGCGGAAGCGCAGGCTGAAACAGCATAATCCTGATATGCACTGCGGCAGGCATCGGCTGGCAGAATGCCTGCTGACCTGCCGCTATTTCTTTGGATGTCCGGTCATCCTGGCCGGCAGATTCATCAGTACAACACAAGTATGAGGAGACAATGAAATGAAAGAACGCAAACTTGCACCGTTCCCCGAAGACTTTTTCTGGGGAGCCTCCACATCCGCCTATCAGGTGGAAGGCGCCAGTCTGGAAGACGGCAAAGGACCGTCCTGTCAGGATGTGAAGGAAGTGCCGGAAGGCACGTCCGACCTGACTGTATGTGCCGATCACTATCACCATTACAAGGAAGACATCAAGCTGATGGCGGACATGGGCTTCAAGTCCTACCGGTTCTCCATTGCCTGGACACGCATCCTGCCGGAAGGCACAGGCGAGATCAACCAGAAGGGCATCGAGTTCTACAACAACGTCATCAATGAATGCCTGAAGTACGGCATCGAGCCGATCGTGACGATGTTCCACTTTGACATGCCGGCAGCGCTGGATGCCCGTGGATCCTGGGGCAACCCGGAGTCGGTGGAATGGTTTGTGAACTACGCCATGGTGCTGTACGAAAGCTTCGGCGACCGCGTCAAATACTGGCTGACGATCAACGAACAGAACATGCTGACACTGGTGGGTCCGGTGATCGGCACCCTGACGATTCCGGAAGGCACGGAAAATGTCCTGAAGGAAATCTACCAGCAGAACCACCACATGCTCGTGGCCCAGAGCAAGGCCATGGTGCTGTGTCACGAAATGCTGCCGAATGCCAAGATCGGTCCGGCTCCGAACATTTCCCTGGTATATCCCGCCACATGCAAGCCCGAGGATGTCATCGCGGCGCAGAATTTCAACGCAGTCCGCAACTGGCTGTACCTGGATGCAGCGGTATACGGCCGCTACAACTCCATTGTCTGGGCGTGGCTGAAACAGAACGATGCCTGCCCGACCTTCGCGCCGGGCGATGAGGAAGCCCTGAAAAATGGCCACCCGGATTTCATCGGCTTCAACTACTACAATACCGGCACAGTGGAGGCCGATGACGGAAGCGTGGAAGAAAGCCCCTTCGGCGGCGACCAGCAGAATGGCGGCGGTGTGGCCGGCATGTACAAGTCCTACCGCAACCCCAACCTGCAGCAGACAGAGTTTGGCTGGGAAATCGATCCCGTCGGCTTCCGGGCGACGATCCGCGAAATGGATTCGCGCTATGACCTGCCGATGCTGGTGACGGAAAACGGACTGGGTGCCTATGACAAGGTGGGTGAAGACGGTAAGATCCACGATCCCTACCGGATCGAATACCTGCGCCGTCACATCGAACAGATTCAGGAAGCCATCACCGATGGCGCCGAAATGCTGGGCTACAACCCCTGGAGCGCCATTGACCTGATTTCCACACATGAAGGCATGCGCAAGCGCTATGGCTTCATCTATGTGGACCGGGAAGATTTTGACCTGGGCACCATGGAGCGCCAGATCAAGGATTCCGGCTGGTGGTACAAGAAAGTCATCGCATCCAACGGAGAAGACCTGACCGACTGAATGGACTGCAGCCGGGTCTGAGAACAGACACAGGCGGAAAGACTGTCCGACAGCCTGAAGCCAGACACAGGGCGGCAGCCCCGGCACTCTACCGGACTGCCGCCCTGTTTTGCATCCTGCAGACTGACGTCACTGGGCACGGGGTTCCTTCAGCGGGCGGAATCGATCCCGAAAGGAAGGAACACGGAAGCGTTATGCGCCAGATGCTGCAAGGGTACGATAAGATTGCCTCCCGGGCAGGATCCGGGAGGAAAGCAGAAGAAAGAGAGGAAAGATCATGAAACGGAAAATTGTGTTTCTGGATGTGGACGGCACCCTGATCGACTACGAGGCAAAGTGTCCGGACAGCGCAAAGGAAGCAGTCAGGAAAGCCAGGGAAGCAGGACACAAAGTATATATCTGCACAGGGTGCTCCAAGGCGGAAATCCTGCAGCGGGATCTTCCGGCACTGGACGGCATGATTGGCGGCAACGATGCCTATGTGGAGGATGACGGACAGGTCGTCATGCACCAGGGCCTTACGGCACAGCAGACCCTGGATATTGTGGACTGGTGCAGAAAGCGGGGACTGGGGTTGTACCTCGAGAGCAATGCCGGGATGTTCTGTGACGACAACATGATCGTCCAGGGTCCCGAGACAATGGTGAAATATACCATGGGAAAAGGCGCCGATCTCTCCCAAGCCAAAGACAGCTCCTCGCAGTTTCTCTCACAGATGATTCACCTCCCGTATGAGGACATGGGACGGGATGATGTGAACAAAATCAGCTTCATCCTCTCGGACTACCAGGACCACCTGGATTCCGCCACCCGGTTTCCGGACCTGATTGCCAACACCTGGGGCGGCAAGGGAGAACATGCATTGTATGGAGATCTGGGACCCGCGGGAATCACCAAGAAACATGCCATCGAGGTGCTTCTGACTCACCTGGGGGCCGATGCCGCGGACACCATTTCCTTTGGCGACGCAAAAATCGACCTCTCCATGTTCAAGCTGTGTGCATACAATGTGGCCATGGGCAACGGCGGGCCTGAAATCAAGGCAGCAGCCGATCTGGTGACAGCGGATGTCAACGACGACGGACTGTACAAGGCCTTTGAATCCCTGGGTCTCTTTGAGCCCGCAGAGAGTGCAGCTGCCCGACTCTGACCGGGTATTCTGGACAGGCTGAGAACTTATGCAGCAAGCCCCCTGCAGGTGCACAGAGACTGTGTCCTGCAGGGGGCTTGTTTGCATTCCCTTGTTCTGTTTCTCTCAGTGCTCCCTGGCGTATTCGCTGGGGGCAATGCCGAAATAGGATTTGAAGCGGCGGGAGAAGTAATGGATGCTGGTGAATCCCAGAAGGTCGCTGACCTGCGAAATGGTATGCTCGTGCTGCGAAATCAGCTTCTTGGCTTCATTCAGCTTCAGTTCCGAGATGTACTGCTTGGGTGTCATGCCCAGGTTGGCGCGGAAGAGGGCCTGGAGGCTGGAGCGGGAGATGGAAAACTTCTGGCACAGGTCTTCCACCGTGTAGCTGGCATACACGTTGTTGTGGATGAAGACCAGGATCTCGTTGAGCATCGTGTCATCGTAATGCGACTGAAGGGTTGTTTCCTGCCCGGCGGGCTTTTCCTCTCCGTCAAACTGATAGAGAAGGATCAGGACCTCCTTCAGGTGCAGCATGGCCAGTTCCATGTTCAGCGGCGTGTCTTCCTGGATCGCCTTCATGAACCTGGTCAGCGTCTGGTACAGGTCCTTCCGTGTGTGGAACACCCGGTTTTTCAGGTTCCCCTTGATGCCGGTATCCATGGTGAAAGCGATGGACATATAGGAACAGGAACTGTCTTCCGTGGTCTCCAGACTGTGTTTCTGCCCGGGGTGATACAGCATCAGGTCATATTTCTGCATATGATAGATTTCGTCGTCCACCGTGACATCCATCTCCCCGTGATCCACGTAAATCAGTTCGTAGAAACTGTTTTTCTCCCGCCCCGACTGATAGGATCCTTTCCGGATCTGGTAGTAGCTGGACAGGATCTCCTTCAGATTCAGCCTGGAAATGATGGGATCGTAGCTGACACTGGTCTCCATGGGGTGACTGCCCATGGTCTGCGGGACATATCGGATCCGGATCTTTGCCTTGCCGGAAATGGAAATCACATTGAAGTGGACACCGGCTTTCAGCTTCACGGTGCGGGCCATCACAAATTCTTCGAACGACATGCCGTCCACGGAAACCGCCAGAAGGGCAATCCCCTCCGGACACTCCAGATATACAGGTTCCGTGCTGATGAAGGACGTGTCAAAGTCTTTGTTGTGAATGGAATGGGTGCTTTCTGCCATGTCTGCATTGGCCGGTGGCATCTGATACAGGACATCGCCGTATGCCTGAAAGGGGTAACTTGTTGTTCTGTTGAGCATTCAATTCTCCTTCGTGCCTATGTTGAAAAGTATAAACGGGCGTTTAATTTGTGTAAAGAGAAAAATAGGGAAAAGAACGCCTCAACGTTGTATGATGAAGCTGATCATGCACAAAACATTCATGCAAGGAGGACAATCAAATGACAACACCTGAGATTCTGCTGACACGGATCGACAACCGCCTGATTCACGGCCAGGTCGCCACACAGTGGGCCAAGGAACTCCAGGCCAATACCCTCATCGTCGCCAATGACGAAGCCGCTGCAGACAACTTCCGCCAGGAGCTTATGAACATGGCCGCTCCTGCCGGAGTGAAGACACGCTATGTGCCGGTGGATGAGATCAACACCGTGCTCGACGAAATCGGACCGGATGGAAAGGTATTCATCATCGTGGCGGACGCGCTCGATGCAAAGCGCCTGATGGACAAATCCCCGGCTGTGAAGAAAATCAATGTTGGAAACATGCACATGGCAGAAGGCAAGCACCAGATCGCCACGACCGTGGCTGTGGATGACACAGACAGGGACCTGTTCCGGCAGATGAAGGACGCCGGGGCAGAGCTCTTCATTCAGCGGGTACCCGGTGCTGCAAAGGAAAACGCGGACGCCCTGACAAAATAAGAAACAGTGGTGGTTCATTTGTATATGTAACCGCTTCCCCAGGCGCCGGAAGGCGCCTTTCCGGTACCTTCTCAAAAGTAAGAATGATATACTGTTTGTAGCTTTACAGGAGGATTCAAACAATGGAAGTTTTGATTTGCGATACTTACGACGATCTGTCAAAAGCCGCGTTCAAGGTCATGAAAAAGGTGATCGATGAAAAACCGGCGGCCGTACTCGGCCTTGCGACAGGATCCAGCCCCGTGGGACTGTACCAGGAAATGGTGAAGGACCACAAGGAAAACGGAACCAGCTACAAGGATGTGAAGACCTACAACCTGGATGAGTATGTGGGCCTGGACCGGAACGATCCGCAGTCCTACTGGACATTCATGAACGAAAACCTGTTCTCGGGCATAGACATTGATCCGGCGAACACGCACGTTCCCTATGGCGATACAGCCGAGGATGCGAAAGCCTACGACGACGAAGTCAAGGGCGTGGACATCCAGCTGCTGGGCATCGGCAACAACGGCCACATCGGCTTTAACGAACCCGGCACACCCTTTGATGCACGCACCCACATCGTGGAGCTTACCGAAAGCACACGGGAAGCCAACAAGCGGTTCTTCGACAACGACATCACGAAGGTGCCGACACACGCCATCAGCCAGGGCATCGGCACAGTCATGGATGCCGACAGCATCCTGCTGATTGCCAACGGTGCCGGCAAGGCGGATGCCGTAAAGGCCATGATCGAAGGCGAAGTCACCGAAGAGTGCCCTGCTTCCATTCTGCAGAAGCACCCGAAGGTCACGGTGATCCTGGACAAGGAAGCCGCCAGCAAGCTGACAAAGTAGGCTGCTGCCAGACCATCAGACACAAAACACAAAAAATGCCGGATTGCTCACCCGGCCTTTTTTGTACCCGCCAGCAGCGTCCGGACGCAGGCAGGTGGTCCCGGAACACAAAAAAGGCAGAAGACCGGGATCCGGAGTCATTCTGCCTGGACTGTCACAAAAACTTCACTTCCTGATAGACTCACCAGCACTTTTTGCAGCGGTCATATCCCCAGGCCATGGCCTGGTCGATGGTCACTGCCGAGGGACTTTTCATGTTGGAGCAGTTTGGGTTTGAATGGTACTTGCTGCCTGTACGCGGGATCCAGACGGTTGCGGCGTCTGTCTGCGGTGTGGATGGTGCCTGGACAGCAGCTGCTGCTTCTTCGGCTGCCTTCTGTGCGGCTTCCTGTGCCCTTCGCTGTTCTTCTTCCGCTTTTTTCCTGGCTTTTTCTTCCGCTTTCTTTTTCTCCTCTTCTTCAGCCTTTTTCCGTTGCTCTTCGGCTTTTTTCTTCGCCTCTTCCTCCTGCCGGATTTTGTCTCTGATGGCGGATTCTCCGGGCATTTCACCGGTGGATTCATCGTAGTACTTCAGGACAAATGCCTGTTCCTCGTCCGAGAACTCTGCAGCTTTCAGTTCCCTGGACAGATCCTCTTTGCTCATGGCCTCGCTGCAGCTGGCAGTCAGCTGCCCGGCCAGATGCACCGCATTGTAGCGGAAGTCCCTCGACTCCAGTGCTTTCGCAATCTGTGGTTCTTCAAACTGCCGGCTTTGCGCAGCCTCCCTGAGCCATACAAGAGACCGGCAATTGTCCGGATCGGCTGTTCGCAGATACCGGGTGCAGTTCAGTGCGAAATCCGGATCCACCGCATCCACAGCCTGTCGGATTTCCTGTGTGGTGAATTCCGCCTGTGAAAGATTGGCCTCCAGTCCCTTTCGGGACAGGGGATCCTGCAACAGTTCCCCGGCCTGTTTTTCTGCTGCAGTCTGCCAGTTGACTACATCAGAGTCCAGCGCCATCTGCACCTGAGATTCTGTAAACAAGGCCTGTTCCAGATGGCTGCGGCCATCACGGCGGGACAGACTGCCATCCAGGTCCTCTGCACAGTGCTTCAGGGAACTGACAGCCCGGGCATCATAGTCAAACCGGCCGGACACACCTGACAATGCGGCTTCTGTCTCTGCAGTCGTGAATTGCAGCTGCATCAGGCGGTTTTCCAGCGCCTTCTCTGATATGTCTTCTTCTGTGCCCTGTGCCAGAGCTGCCTCCAGTGCTTCTGCGGTCCAGTCTGTTTCTGCCAGCTGTTCCATGGCCCAGTCCACAGTGTCTTCCGGCCATTCCAGGGTCAGCGCCTGTTCTGCCAGCGTGTCTTCAACCCCGGCCCTGGAGACATATGTGGTCCCGACCAGGTCTTTGGCGGCTGCCACTGCCTGCTCTCTGGCCTCGATCACTCTCCGGTGTTCCCTGAACGCATTGCCGCCCATGACGATGCCAAGGACTGCCAGCAGGACCAGACCGCCTTCAAACAGTCTGCGCGCTGTCAGCTGCGCAGACCCGGACTGCCTGTCCTTTCTGCTTTTCTGCTTCATTTCCAATTGCTCCCTTCTGTCGTTCTGTTTTCATATATCCGGAAGCGCTTTCATTCTCCGGACCTGTCCATTATGCAACGATGTGACAAAAATGTGAATTCACTTTTCTGTCACCTTGCGGGGCCGGCAGACTGGCCGGACCTTCTGTCCCCGCAATTCGGCGGCCTTTTTTTTTCGCCCCGGATTGCTTATCATGAAAGACATGAAGAAATGGATCTACAGAATACTCATGCTGGCATGCCTGTGCGTCTTCGCCTATTGTGCTTACCGGCTCTACGATATATACAGCGGATCGCGGCAGGTGGAACAGGAAACCGAATCCCTGCAGGAACATGCCGTGAAGCAGGAAGAAACCGGGGGCCAGAAATACCTGGAACCGGACTGGGCTGCACTGAAAGCCGAAAACCCGGACATCATCGCCTGGCTCTATGTCCCACAGCTCGGGTTTTCCTATCCCGTGGTACAGGGAAGCGACAACAGCTATTACCTGAACCATACCTATGCCGGCGCAGAGAACTACAGAGGGGCGATTTTCCTGGACTCCGGTACACCGTCCGATTTCAGCGGCAACAACTCCATTGTCTATGGACACTCCGTGGATGTCGGCGGCATGTTCACCGATCTCGAGAAATATGAAAACAAGGATTTCTTCGACGCCAATCCATACTTTTTCCTGCTGACACCACAGGGAAACTACCGGGCGGATATCCGGACCTTTGCGAAAACCACCGAAGGCACATCGTTTTACCAGTCCGATTTCGGGGACTACCGTCCGGAGATCGAAGCGCGGATGCTTTCCGAGGCCACATACAGCCGGGATGTCGATCCGGCCGGACGGCCCATGATCACGCTCTCCACCTGTGACCTGGATTACGGGTTTGACAGCGAAAACCGGCTGGCGCTGACCGCGGTCCTGGAACCCTGGAGCGAGCCGGTGGAACTGGCAGACTGACAGTTTTCCGGCTGTCCGGCAATCAGCCGGACACCATCAACCATCAGATACGACACAAATAAAGGGGACCACAGTTTCATGAAACGAATCTGCATTGCCGCCGGCGGAACCGGCGGTCACATATATCCCGCCCTGGCACTGGCACAAAGCGCCATGGAACAGGATCCCGATACCCGGATTCTGTTCATCGGCAACGCCGACCGCATGGAGGCCCGGATCGTGCCGGAGGCCGGATTCGACTTTGCGGCCCTGGACACCCACGGCCTGGAGGGCAGCCTCCTGGACAAAGTGAAAGCCGCGATTTCCCTCATGCGCGCCATTCCCAAAGCCGGTGCCATCCTGGATGAATTCCGGCCTGACATCGTTGTGGGCTTTGGCGGCTATGTCTCTGCGCCTGTCCTCAGAGCAGCCCATGCCAGGCACATTCCCATCATGATGCACGAACAGAACTCCATCGCCGGCAAGGCGAACAAAGTCACCGCCGGCTGTGCGGATGAAATCGTCACGTGTTATGAAAAAGCGGGAGAACAGTTTCCGGCCGGAAAAGTGAAGCTTCTCGGCAATCCGCGGGGATCCGTGGCTGCCAGTGCCACAGGCGACCGGCAGGTCCTGGAGAGTCTGGGCCTGGATCCGTCGAAAAAAACCATCCTCGTGATGATGGGCTCCCTGGGGTCCACGACCATGAACGACATCATGCAGCAGGTACTGGCCCGTCCGGTGGAAGGCCTGCAGTTTCTGTTCGTCACCGGCAGGGGAAATGAAGACGCCGGCAGGGCATTTGATGGCCGTCCGGATGTGAAGGTCGTGCCCTATGTGGACACACTGGCCATCTATCCCTTCATCTCCGGCATGATCTGCCGGGCGGGAGCCACCACCATTGCCGAACTCACCGCAAGAGGCATTCCGGCCATTCTTGTCCCAAGCCCCTATGTGGCAGGCAATCATCAGTTTTATAATGCCTCCGTACTGAAGGACGCCGGGGCGGGACAGCTGGTGGAGGAAAAGACCCTGCTGGAAAACCCTGAAGTGCTGCGGGACACGATCCGCGGGTTCTTCGGTTCCCCCATGATCCTGGAAAGCGCCGCAAAGAACGCTGCCCGGCTGGGAAAGCCCCAGGCAGCCGCCGATATGCTGCAGGATATGCGCATCCTGTGCGGAGGCAGCCGATGAACCTGACAGACCTGCTGAAGCTCTATGGGAATGTGCAGGAACACGAGCCAATGTCTGCACACACCACCTACAAGATCGGCGGAACCGCCCGCTGGTTCATCCAGCCCCGGAGCGTGACAGCGCTCATGCGGATCATGCAGCTGCTGGATGCCGAAAACATTCCCTGGATCGTGCTGGGGCGCGGCAGCAACCTGCTGGTGCCGGATGGTGCGTGGCCCGGGGCGGTGATCAACCTGGACTACACATTCAACGACTGTTATTTTGAACCGGACGGCATCCTGTATGCCCAGGCCGGCTGTGCACTCCCGGCCCTGGCGGTGGAAGCCATGAAGCATTCCATGAGCGGCCTGGAGTTTGCCAGCGGCATTCCGGGGAGCCTGGGCGGGGGACTGTACATGAATGCCGGTGCCTATCGCAGCGACCTGTCCTCCATTCTCCTGGAGGTCCTGATCCTGCGGGACCGGAAAGTGGAGTGGGTCAGCCGGGAGGACCTGGATTACAGCTACCGGCATTCCGCCTTGCAGGAACACCGGGACTGGACCATCCTGGCTGCCAAGTTCCAGCTGGAAAAAAGCGACCAGAACCGCATCCGTCAGCTGATGGCAAGCCGCCAGCAGCGCCGTCTGGATGCCCAGCCGCTGGACAAGCCCTGTGCCGGCAGCACATTCCGCAACCCCCGGGATATGCCTGCCTGGGAAATCATTGACCGTCTGGGACTGCGCGGGCGCCAGATTGGCGGGGCCAGGATTTCCGACAAACACAGCAATTTCATTGTCAACGCCGGAGGTGCCACCTGCCGGGATGTCATGGCCCTCATTGACCTGGTGAAAACAGAAGCCAGGCGTGTGTTTGACGTGGACATGATCCCGGAAGTGGAGATCCCGGAATGGACCGCCTGAAGCGGCTTCTCAAGACCTGGCCTGTGCGCCGGCTGTACCTGCTCAGCGGACTGATCATGCTGCTGGCGGCCCTGGGGGTCTATTATCTGTCCCCGGATTCCCGTGTGCAGGTGCTGGCCTGCGAAGGGAACTATCTCTTCACCGACACCCAGATCTATCAGATGGCCGGTGTCAGCACCTCCACGCGGATCTGGCTGACACCGGGGTTCTGGATCGAAGGAAAGATCCGGTCCAATCCCCTTATCGAGACAGCGAATGTGACCAGAAGCGGCAACCGGATGAGTTTCGAGATCCGCGAAAAGAACGTGATCGGCTACTACGTCCGGGACGGACAGGACTACATGCTGACAAACGACGGCGAATCGGTGCCCATCGACCCTTCCTATCTGCGAAGCATCCTGCATTTTCCGCTGCTGTCGGACTTCACCGACGAACAGCTGGAGCAGATCGCCAGAGAATTTCGGGACAACAGCGACTGGCTGACCCGGGATGTCACGGCGCAGATTGCGGAAATCGTCCCCTACAAGGCGAGTTATGATGACAATATGCTGCGCATCACCATGCAGGATGGCAATGTGGTCTTCTCCAGCATGGATGATCTGGCTATGATGACGCATTACGAGGACATGCTGCAGCAGCTCAGGGGCCAGAGTGTGTGCCTGCTGCTGGACCGTGAAAATTCTGCCATCAACAAAGTGGCCTGCGACTACCTCAACATGTCCCAGGAAGAGCGGGAGGCGTATCGGGCACAGCTTCAGGAGGAACTGGAGCGCAAGGCGGCGGAAAAGGAACAGCAGGCAGCCACCGGAAAAGACAGTGCAAAGGACCAGGACAAAGACAAAGAGACCGACAGTGAGAAAACGGATGCCTCTGCCGATGATGGACAGCAGGAAGAGCCTGCCGGCGGACAGGATGCGCAGCAGCCGGAAACCCAGGTGCCCGGCTACGAGGCCTATGACGACTGGCAGGCCACGGACATCTTTGACTACCAGTATTCACCGTCTTCGGATCTGTACTATGATCCGCACCAGGGGCTTTTCCTGAAATGGGATGAAGCCGCGCAGGACTTCACGGTCGTTGAATAAGACTTTTCAAAGACCTATAATTCAGTAGATGACAGGCTGCAAGGCCGGGAATTGAACAGGAGGGTATTATGCCTATCAACAAATCGACAGAATTCGGCACGATCCAGATTTCGCTGGATGCCATCGCAGCGCTGGCTGGCGGCACCATCACGGAATCCTACGGGATCGTCGGAATGGCCAGTCAGAAGACATTCAAGGACGGCCTGGCCGAACTGCTTAAACGGGAAAACTATGCAAAGGGCGTGATTGTCCGCCAGAACGACGGCGGTCTGATCCTGGATCTGTATATCATTGCGATGCAGGGCATCAAGCTGGGAGAAGTCATCCATGAAGCCCAGCAGCGTGTCAAGTATGTGCTGGAAAAGACACTGGAAGTCAAAGTACAGGAAGTGAACGTCTGGGTACAGGGCGTACGGGTTTCGAGGTAAGTTGAATGGATAGAATCAACGGACAGCTTTTCAAGGAAATGCTGCGGTCCGGGATGAACAACCTGGGCAATCAGCAGCAGAAAGTGGATGCACTGAACGTGTTCCCGGTCCCTGACGGGGATACGGGCACGAACATGTACCTGACAGTTTCCAACGGCGTGAAGGAAGCACTGGCGTGTCCTTCGGACAATGTGGGTGAAATCGCCAAGGTCCTGTCCCGGGGCCTTCTTATGGGCGCCAGGGGCAACTCCGGTGTCATTACCAGCCAGATTTTCCGCGGTTTCTACCAGGCAGTCAAAGGCCTGAATGAAGTGGATGCTGTGCAGCTGGCACATGCGCTGGTCAACGGAAGCCGTGTGGCCTACAAGGCCGTCATGCGGCCGGTGGAAGGCACGATCCTGACCGTCATCCGGGAGGCTGCGGACTACACCTATGCCTATACCATGACGGAAGACGTCACGGACTGCGAGAAAGTCATGGCCCGGATGGTCCAGGAAGCGAAGGAATCCCTGGACACCACCCCGCAGCTGCTGCCGGTCCTGGCGGAAGTCGGTGTGGTGGACTCCGGCGGCTATGGCCTGCTGGTGATCCTGGAGGGCTTCCTGAAAGCCATGCAGGGTCAGCCGGTGGAAAAGGAAACCGTGGAGTCTGCCGGCGAGAGCGCACAGACCAAAGTGGAAGGCGGAGAAGAGGAATTCGGGTTCTGCACGGAATTCATCCTGCATCTCTCGGACCAGGGCATGCGCCATTTCTCGGAGATTTCATTCCGGGATGAACTGGCCACCATTGGCAATTCCATTGTCTGCGTGCAGGATGAAGACCTGGTGAAGGTACACGTCCACACACTGGAGCCTGCCACGGCAATCCGCATGGCAAAGCGCCAGGGCAGCTTTTTGAAGCTGAAGATTGAAAACATGACCGAGCAGCATGAGGAGATCCTAGAAAAGGATGAAACCATCACGCGCAAGGCGGAGCACAAGAAATACGGACTGATCACCGTGGCAGCCGGAGACGGCATCCGGGACATGTTCCTGGACCTTCGGGCAGATGCCGTGATCGGTGGCGGACAGACAATGAACCCCTCCACGGAGGATTTCGTATCGGCCATCCGCAAACTCAACTGCGACCACATCCTGACCCTGCCCAACAACTCCAACATCATTCTTGCAGCTCAGCAGGCGGCGGATGTGCTGGAGGACCAGGACATTCAGGTCCTGCCGACCAAGACCATTCCCCAGGGACTGTCCGCCTGCATCATGTTCAACCCGGATGCAGACCTGGAAACCAACCTGAGCGAAATGAACGAAGCCATCGAAAACACGAAGAGCGGTGAAGTGACATACGCTGTGCGCGACACCACCATTGACGGACTGGATGTCCGTGCGGGTGAATTCATGGGCATTGCCGGCAAGAAGATCGTCACCTGTGTCCCCGACATGATGAATGCAGCCAGAAACCTGCTGGATTCCATGCTGGATGAAGACAGTGAAGTCGTGACGCTGATCTATGGTGAGGATGCCATGAAGGAACAGGCAGAGCAGCTGGAGGCCTACATTGCGGACAAGAGCGATGCAGAGGTCGAAATCGTCAACGGCAAACAGCCGGTCTACTCCTTCATCATTGGCGTAGAATAGGATACTCTCCGCCACTTTGGCAACAGGCCCCTGGGGCGGCGTTTTCCGGGTTGTGCCGGTGAGTATCGAATCCGGTGACCTGGCTGAGGGAACGTTCTGTCCTTCTGCCGGCAGCTGAATCAGAAAGACACAAAGGCACCTGCCATCCGCAAGGGATATGGGCAGGTGCCTTTTTGGTGGTATGCCGATACAGGCAGACAGGGAACGAAATTCTGCCCGGTTCGTACGTGCAGACAGAGATGCGGCCTGGCCTCAGTCCCTGCCGAGGGGGTGGTATGTCACACCCTGCCGTGTCTGTATGGATTCGTACAGCACGGGGGAAGACAGGGGCATCAGAGATGGACACTCGGGAGCAGGAAAGGGATGCTGCAAAGGGGCACAGCCGCGGGCAAGGGTGATGTGCGGCTTCCAGGGCTTGTCATCCAGAGGTATCCCGGCGTCCCGAAGACGCTCGCGGAGTTCCTGTACAAAGGATGTCATGGCCGGATCGGCCTGAAAGGCAAGGACCCGGGTATTGCCAAACCGGTGATAACCGAGGCAGCGTGCATCGGTGGCAGGAAAGGAAAGAGTCTGCAGGAGGTGCAGGATGGTGTCTTTCTGATCCTGTGTGCAGTTGCCAGCGAATGCGAGCGTCATATGCAGGTTTTCCCTGGGAACAAGCCGTCCCTGCAGACCGGCCTGCACAAGCTGGTGCTGGCAGCCCGTCAGATGCCGGATCCAGCCAGGGTCCGGATGTATGGCGATGAAGAGTCTCATAGTCATTCCTCCAGTCATACAGTCACCGTGTGATTGTGTCGTCAGCATAGCACGAAAAACTCCACAGGCAGGCTACAGGCAATCCGGTGGGAGTCATTGTATCCTTGGGGAAACAAGGGGGCAGTGACATGACAGAATCAACAGAGAAAGTACAGAAGGCGGAAAAGACAGGCATTGTGCTTGGAGGCGGCGGTTCCAGAGGCAGCTATGAGATCGGGGTCCTGCAGACGCTCACAGACCAGGGACGGACATTTGATGTGGTGACGGGCACATCCATTGGAGCGATCTGCGGGGCGCTCTATACACAGGGAAGCGTGGATCATCTCACAGACTGGATTGGCAGCTTCACCCAGGATTCCGTGGCCAGAAACCTGTTTGTGTTCCCGGCGCAGTACACCAGTGCACAGGGACCGTTCCAGGATGCAGGATCCTTCTTTGCGGCGTTCTCGAAAAACGGGCCGCAGGTCGAGCCCCTGCGCCAGAAGCTCGAATCGCTCTTTGACTACAAAACGTTTGCTTCATCACCCAAAGACTTCGCGTGCATGACATACAACGTCACGAAACAGAAGCCGCAGATGTTCACGAAACTGGACATGACAGCCGACAATGCCATCGACGTCCTGCTGGCCAGCGCAGCGTATTTTCCGGCGTTCAATTTCGTCACGCTGAATGGGGACTATTACATTGACGGAGGATTTGCGGAAACCAATCCCGTACAGGCGGCGCAGAAACTCGGAGCCGACTCGCTCGTGGTCGTGGATGTCCAGGATATGGATGTGCCTGATCCCGTGCTGAATCCCGGTGATCTGCTGATCCGGCCGATCTGGAAACTGGCGTACTATCTCGATTTCGATGGCTTTACGCTGAGAAACCAGGTGGCACTGGGGCAGCTGGATGCCCTGAAATATCTGGACCTCGCTCCGGGGTATCTGTATACGTTCTGTCCCGGGGACTGGAACCACATGCAGCGGCTCGAGACCTCGGCGATGGAACTTGTGGCGGCGGAAGGCGAGTCCTGGATGCTGGAAAAAATGGATCCGGTCATGGAAGAAATCTATCAGTTCATTCTGGGGTACGTTCCGCGGAAACTGGAAAACAAGTACACGCATGAATTCATCTTCGGCCGCATCCTCGAATGCATGGGCCTGGTTGCAGGAATCAGCCCCTACCGGCAGATGCATTTCAATGACTTCATCCGGGAGCTCCTGGAGAAATTCTCGGCGTTTGATTCCGATCCCAACAAGACCCGGGCACCAATGCTCTATCATGCCATGGAGATGAAGGGACTGCAGGATATGCTGGTGTTCTTCCATTCCGCGATCCAGGGATTCAACGGCCATCTTCCGAAGGAATTCGGGATCCTGAGGGAGAAGTACCTTCTGCCATACTACCTGGCCTGGGGCTGGCACCTCATGGAGAAATTCCGGCTGTTCCTGCTGATATAGGTGACCGGTTTGGCGGACAGAGTGTCTGTGCGCCAAATCCGTCGCCCTTATCAATTCAGGACTGAGCAGTTCTGGTGAAAGTGTTTATACAGGTATGACCCGCTGTCGCGACCGAAGCCCGCATCAGATAGTGTGCTGTGTGGATGAGGCGATGGAATGTTTGCGCTGGCAGACGCCGTCGCCTTTTTCGGTCTGGATTCTGTGCATATGCCGATGATTGCCACACTGATTTCTCTCCTGCTCCTGCCCCTGTCAAGTCCGGGCATCCTTTGGGCCATCGGATGACAATCTGATGGCCCAAAGGATGCTCAAAGTATGTGCCGGTTAACTCCGGTAACCTTTGACGGCGGTAAAGTACAGGGGGATGATAGGACTGTAACCGGCCGGATGCAGCACACAGAGAGCATCAGGCAGGGAAGGAAGGGATGGATATTATGAACTGGAATGTATATAAATACCGTCAGTTTGCACAGGAGTCGAGTCAGCCTGCAGAGGACCTGGCCAAGCGGGTGGATATCCTGGTCCGCACGGCTGTGGACCTTGGCTGCGGATACGGGCAGAGCACCCGGGCCCTCAACGATATCTTTCATGAAGCCAGAGTCACGGGCATCGACCGGAATCCGGAAATGACCCGCCTGGCCAGGCAGCGGCATCCGGAGTGTCAGTTTCTGACACTGGACATGATGGAGCTCCAGGGAAAGTATGACCTGGTGTTCTCCAATGCCGCCCTCCAGTGGATACCGGATCATGAAAAGGCCATCCCGGGACTCATGCACCATCTGAGGGATGACGGTGTGCTGGCTGTCGGCTTTCCCGATACCAGAGGGGAACCGCTGTTTGACATCATGGAGGAACTCATCGCCAGGTATTTCCCGGACCACAGCCGCTGGAATGCCCTGAACGCTGCCGACTACCATCGCATTCTGAAAGGCTGTTCCTCGTCCTTTGACTACTGGGAAACGGATTACTACTACAGTGAATTCGACCCGAATCTTCTCATGGACTGGCTCGTGAGCGCGAGACTGGAGCCCGTGCAGGCAGATCTGGAGGAAGAGAAGGTGCAGGCGCTGGCTCAGGAACTGAAGGAGCGGGTCGGTGAAGCGTATCAGATGGATGAGAACGGTCACATTCTGGTGAAAATTCACCGCATCTTCTTTACCGCGGTGCAATAGAAAACCACTGATTTGGTATAATGGACCCAGCAATAGGAAGCGAGGATACATACGCATGAAATACGCAGTTGGCGTGGACATTGGAGGCACTAACAGCCGCATCGCCCTGGTGGACGAAAACATGAACATTGTGGAACGGACACAGTTCCGCACAGATGCCCATGATCCGATCCCGACCATTGTCCGTCTCTCGGAGGCGCTCAAGGACATGGCCGGCGACAAGGAACTGGTGGGCATGGGCGTATCCTGCCCGGGTCCCCTGGACCTGATCAACGGCAAGGTGCTCAACACCCCGAATCTGCACGATTCCTGGCAGGATTTCCCGATTGCCGGTGAAATCGAAAAAGTGACGGACATTCCCACATACCTGGAAAACGATGCGAACCTGGCGGCCCTGGCGGAAGCCGTGGTCGGCGAGGGACGCGACTACAACTATGTGCAGTTCCTGACGATCTCCACCGGCCTGGGATCCGGACAGGTCATCAACCACAAAATCTACCAGGGTGCCCACGGCTACGGCCATGAAGTTGCCTATGCTCCTCTGTGGAGAAACGGTCCGCAGCACGGCAAGATCTACCCAGGCGGCGTGGAAGCCATCTGCTCTGGCACTGCCATCACGGAGCGGGCAAAGAAAGCCGGCCTGGATGTCCAGCATGCAGGGGAAGTCAACGACATGGCCAGACAGGGCAACGAAGCGGCCATGGAAATCATGGACGATGCCAAGGAATACCTGGCAAACTTCATTGCGATCCTGATTGCCATCACCGACCCGGAAATCGTGATCCTGGGCGGCAGCGTGGCCCTGAAGATCCCCGGATTTGTCCAGGAAGTGGAAGACCGCGTGAAGGAAAAAGTCCTGACGGAGCTCAAGCCCTACGTGAAAGTCCGCCCCTCGACACTGAACGAAGACAGCGGCCTGCTGGGTGCAGCCTGCCTGGCCTTCGAGCACGCAAAGGACAAGGAAGCGGCCTGAATCCGGACACCATCTGACAGTCTGTCCATCATCAAAACCTGAAACCGGTTTCACCACCGGTTTTTGTTTTGTCGCGTTTCAAGTCTGTTACAATAAAAATTCGGAGGGGCTGAAATGATTTATATAACAGGTGACATTCACCGCGAACAGGACATTCACAAAATCAATCCCAGGGAATTTGAAGCGGGAAACCACCTGACACCGGATGACTATGTCATCATATGCGGGGATTTCGGCTGCATCTGGTATGGAGGATCGGGTGACCGGTTCTGGCTGAACTGGCTGGAATCACTGCCCTGGAACACGCTGTTCATTGACGGAAACCACGAAAACTTCGATGTGCTCAACACGTACCCCATTGTGGACTACAAGGGCGGGAAGGCGAGACAGATCCGCAGCAACATCTTTCACCTGCTGCGGGGGGAAGTCTATGACATCGGCGGACGGTCGTTTTTCACCTTCGGCGGTGCCTTCAGCCATGATGTCCAGTACCGGACGGAGCACCTGAACTGGTGGCAGGACGAACTGCCGACAAAGGAAGAATGCGAAAACGGGTACAGAAACCTCAACGCATGCAACTGGAAGGTCGACTATGTCCTGACCCATGATGTCTATGAATCCCATCCCATGGCAGGCAAATACGAAAAGTCCATGGACCATTACGATGCATCCAGACAGGACATCCAGAAATACCTGGATGATATCGTGGACCGTCTGGACTACCGCACGTGGTTCACGGGACACTACCACGGGGACTGGATCCACACGAAAAACAACCGGCCGTGCGTGACGCTGTTTGAGCGCGTCGTGCTGCTGGAAGACCTGGAAAACGAACTGAAGACCATCGGCGAAGTGCAGCCGCCCAAACCGCAGAAAACAGACGAGGAACTCTGATTCATCCGAGACAAAGTCCCAAAGCGATGAAACGCAGGCCGCATGCAGTGAGTGCAGAAAGACTGACAGAAGAAAAAACCGGACCAGGCATCCGATATCCTGTGCAGAAACAGGACAGGATGCGGCGATCCGGTTTTTCAGTTTCTCATGACGTACCCGCGTCTTCTACAGTTCAGGCCCTGCGTCACTCCTGGTCGCAGGCCCCTGTGCCATCATTGGCACCAGCGTCATCATCCGCAGCGGGTACCCACTTCGCATACAGCGTGAGATCCGACTGCACATTCATGCCGTCGAACGCCTGCCGGCCGTAGCCTTCATCGAAGTACCAGCCCTCGAAGCGATACCCTTCGCGCTGCGGCACCTCCGTCTCCAGTGGCTCGTCATAGAGATACGTCTGGCAGGCAACATCGCTCCCGCCCCTGGAGTCGTACGTCACGCGGCAGCCGTCGCCCCGGGATACCCCGACAATGATCAGAAGCGCAATCACCAGGATCCCACCCATAATCAGTTTGTCGAGTGTCTTCACGGAAATCCGGACCCCTTTGTACATCCCGCGGTTGAATTTCGATGGTTCTTTGTTCTTCTCCGGTTCCATGGTTCCTCCTGTGTCCCGGGCCGTCCTGTCACATCCGGACGGCTCTTCTCATTGCATGGATTGTACGGCGCATCCTGTACGATACTCCGTGATGCGAAACAGCTTCGTGTCTTACTTCTTCGCCAGGTACTTGCGCATATCGATCGCGCAGGCCACCAGAATGATCAGACCCTTGATGATATACAGCAGGTTCTGGTCAACAGACAGGAAGTTCAGGCCCGTGAAGATGATCTGCAGAAGCAGGACACCGATCACGATCCCGGAAATCCGGCCGGTACCACCGACAAAGGATACACCGCCGATAACGCACGCCGCAATCGCATCACACTCGTAGTTCAGGCCGGTATTGGCGTTGACAGATGCCACACGCGCACCGTCGATGAATCCCGTCAGGGCATACATCACAGCCGCAAGAACGAACACCAGGATGATCGTGCGGTGCACATTGACACCGGAGACCTCGGCGGCTTCCTTGTTGGAACCCACTGCGAACATGTTCTTGCCGAAGGTGGTCTTGTTCCAGATCACCCACATCAGCCCCACCAGGATCAGGGAGTACAGCACGTACATCGGCACCCGGACACCGGCAATTGTGAACAGCGTTCCAGTCACCAGGTCGCGGTACTGCGGATCGAAGCCCGACAGGGTCTGTCCGTTGTTCGTGCCCATCTTCAGGTAGATCAGGATGATGCCGTACGTGATCAGCTGGGTGGCCAGCGTCACGATGAAGGGATGCAGGTCGAATTTCGCCACGGAGAACCCGTTGATGAATCCGATCATTGCACAGGCAGCGATTGCCGCCAGCAGCGGGATGATGATCGGCAGAGGCTCCAGACCCGGGAAGATCTTGTTGGCGGTGATGGACATACTGGCCACGATGACCGCCGCCAGTCCGACCATGCGGCCTGCGGAAATATCGGTTCCGGTCAGGACGATGCATCCGGCGATGCCCAGGGCTATGGGCAGCTTCGCCGCGGTCAGGTTGACGATGTTGACGATCGAGTTCACCGAACGGTAGGCCGGCACGCGGATTGCGATGAAGATCACCACCAGCGCGATGATGATGTACATGGCGTTGTTCACCAGCAGGGAATTGACGGTCCGCCGCTTGTCCGCCGCGGACATGGCCTTGAAACTGCTCATCCAAGCCTGCAGGCGGTTCTGCTTTTTGACAGTTGTTTCTGACATGATTCTCTCCTATTCCGATTTATTCATACATGGCCGCCCTGGCTGCATCAGACATACATGGCGGCGAGTGTCATGATTTCCTCCTGCGTGGTGTTGTCGGCATCGACTTCACCCGCAAGTTTTCCACCCGACATCACCAGGATCCGGTTGCAGACACCCAGCAGCTCCGGCATTTCACCGGACACCATCAGGATCGTCCGGCCCTGTTTGGCCAGGTTGCTGATCAGCTCATAGATCTCGTACTTGGCGCCCACATCAATGCCACGCGTGGGTTCATCCAGCAGCAGGATCTCGGGATCTGTCAGCAGCCAGCGCCCCAGGATGACCTTCTGCTGGTTGCCACCGGACAGACTCGCAATCTTCGTTGCCTGACTCGGGGTTTTGATACGCATCGCGTTGATGGACCAGTCTGTGTCCTTTTTCATTTTCCCGTGATTGAGCAACCCGCCGCAAAGATACTTCTTCAGGTTGGCGATCGTCGTGTTGGCCTGGATGTCCAGGATCCCGAAAATACCCGTCGCCCGGCGCTCTTCTGTCAGCAGCGCCATTTTGTGCTTCACCGCCTGCCGCGGGTTGTCCACGGTGATGGGCGTTCCGTGCAGCGACAGGCTGCCTTCCTTGCGCGTGGCCAGGCCGAAGATCGTCTCCAGAAGCTCGGTGCGCCCCGCACCGTCCAGGCCGGCGATGCCGATGATCTCGCCCTTGTGGGCTTCAAAGCTCACATGGTCTAGCTGGTTGTACATACCTGTCAGGTCCTTCACCGCCAGGGAGACTTCCTCCAGTACGGGATTGTCCCTGGGCGGGAACCGGTTTGTGAGTTCCCGGCCGACCATCAGCTTGATGATGCGGTTCATGTCCATATCCGCAGCGGCTTCTGTCGCCACCCACTGCCCGTCCCGCATGACGGTGATCTCATCGGAGATCCGCAGGATCTCGTCCATTTTGTGGGAGATGTAGATGATCGCCACACCGCGGTCCCGCAGCATGTTGATGATCCGGAACAGGTGCTCCACTTCCTCTTCTGTCAGGGAAGACGTCGGTTCGTCGAAGACGATGACCTTGGAGTTGAAGGAGACCGCCTTGGCGATTTCCACCATCTGCCTGGCAGCCACGGGCATCGTGCCCATGATCTGCTTCGGATCCACGTCGATTTCCAGTTCCTCGAAGACTTTCTTCGTGTCTTCCATCATTTTCTTTTCGTCCACAATGCCCATCCGGGTGGGATAGCGCCCCAGCCAGATGTTGTCCATGACATTGCGTTTCAGGGCCTGGTTCAGTTCCTGGTGAACCATGGCTACGCCGTTTTCCAGGGCTTCCTTGGAGTTTTTGAAGCTGACCTCCTGGCCATCCAGGAGGATCGTCCCGTCGTCCTTGCTGTAGACACCAAACAGACACTTCATCAGGGTGGATTTCCCCGCACCGTTTTCCCCCATCAAGGCGTGGACGGTGCCTTTTTTCACATCCAGACTGACACCATCCAGTGCCTTGACACCCGGAAACTGTTTTGTGATGTTCTTCATCTGCAGCAGGACGGGATTGTCCGTGCGGCTTGTCGTTGTATCCATTGCGTTTCCTTTCTAGCGCGGCTGCCTGGGCAGCCCCCGGCCGGGATCCTGCGCATTCACACGCAGCCAGGCCGGCTGTCAAAGACAAAGCAGCCGGAGCCGGCTGCTTTGTTTGGGATGGTTATTCGCCAGTGTAAGTGGAGTAGGGGATGTTGATCCGCCATGTGCCGATCACGTTTTCGGCATCCAGGCCGTCGAACTTGTCCTTGCCTTCCGTCATGTTCTGGACCATCCTGCACAGGGCAGCTGCCATACCTTCGGCATCCTGCTTGATCGTGCCGGTCATGGCGCCTTCCTTGATCTTGGCAATCGCTGCATCGGTGGCATCCACGCCGAATACCGGAATGACGATCTCGGAATCGGATTTGTTGTAGCCGTCGTTTTCCAGAGCGGAGATGGCACCCAGCGCCATGTCATCGTTGTTCGCAATGACCAGTTCCACCATATTGTCATTGGAGGGGTTGTACTGGGAGAGTACGGTCTGCATCAGGTCGGTACCCTGTGCTGCGGACCATGCGCCGTCCTTGTCCAGGAGGTACTTGTCGGAGTTGGAGGCATCGTAGAACTTCAGTTCCTTCTTGCCGGCTGCCTTCAGCTTCTCGTTGGCGTTCTTCACCGCATATTCGGTACGGGCGTCTGCCTCGGCGTTGCCCTGCTGGCCCTTGAACATCACGTAGGAGATTTCTCCGTCGCCGTTCAGGTCGGCCTTGTCAAAGTTTTCCACCAGGTAGTCGCCGATCATGTCGCCCTGCATCTTGCCGGCCATTTCGTAGTCCGTGCCGACAAAGGCTGCCTTGTCATAGGCGGAGATGACTTCCTCGGATACGGACCGGTTGAAGAAAATCACCGGAATATCCGCAGCCTGTGCCTGGTCGATGATGTTCGTCGCGGCATCGTTGCTCGCTGTATCCACCAGGTTGACCACCAGGCACCTGGATCCCTTGGAGATTGCTGTCTGCACCTGTTCGGTCTGCGTGGTCTGGTTGTTGTTGGCATCGTAGTCCACGTAGTTGATGCCGGCATCCTTCAGGTCCGCGTCCAGGTTGGAGCGTACGGAGGAAATGTAGGTGTCGCCGTATGTGTAGTAGAAGACAGAGACTTCACCGTCGGCGCCGGCACCGGAGCCGCCTTCACCGCCGGAAGAGCATGCTGCCAGAGAGAATGCCATTGTGCCGGCCAGAGCCAGCTTTCCAAAATTGTGAAATTTCATAATGTTCCTTTCCTGCGGTGTTACCGCTTTCATCTGTTGATGATTGAATCATAACGCAAAGGATTTAGTAAAAAAAGGGCTTACATCATTTCTTTTACAAACCAGCGGCATTTGTATCCCACCCATCGGTTTTTCCGTCAATCTGCTCCTGACACCTTGTGAAAGGGGATACACATGGGGATTAATCTGGAGCATTGTTCATAAATGCGCAAAATCGCATAGAAACCCTCAGGTAAACAACGGTAAACAAACACTAAATACAGAACTGGCATTTAACTCGGCAATTCGTCTCCCCGACAGATTCAGCAGCACATCACCAGGATCTGGCTGCAGTCTTTCGGCGGGGGATGCCGGACGAAAAAAGCCCGCAGTCACATGACTGCGGACTTGTGCGGGACGGGGGAATCAGTCCAGATCGATGATGTCGCCCAGGTTTTCCCGGATGGTGGCTTCCAGCGTGTCGAAGGACTTGTTGAAGCGTGCCTGGTCGTTTTCGTTCAGCGGCAGGGACATGACGCGTTCCACACCCCTGGAGCCGATAACCGTCGGCGTGCCGATGAACAGGCCCGTCCGGTCATATTCGCCGTTCTGGTAGCTCGATACCGGCAGGATGCAGTGCTCGTTGTTCAGGACCGCATCCACGATGCGCTTCAGGGCATAGCCGATGCCGTAGTACGTCGCACGCTTCAGGTCGATGATCTTGTAGGCTTTGTCGCGGACATCGATATAGATGTTCTGCAGCTCCATGAGGGAGATGTCGTTTTCATCCAGGTACTCCAGCAGGGACTTGCAGCCGATGTAGCTGTGGATCCAGGGAACGAAGCTGGAGTCACCGTGCTCGCCCATGATATAGGCATGGATGTTGGAATCCGCAAAGCCAAGGAACTCAGACAGGGCGTGGCGCAGCCGGGCGGTATCCAGCACCGTGCCGGAGCCGATGATCTGGTTCGAGGGAAGACCCAGCGTCTTGTAGGCCACATACGTCATGATGTCCGCCGGGTTGTTGGCCACGATCAGGATGCCGCGGAAGTTGTTCTTCTTCAGCTCCTCGCAGACGCCTTTCGTGATCCTGGCGTTGATCTTTACCAGCTCCAGACGGGACTGACCCGGTTTCTGCGCTGCGCCGGCTGTCAGTACGCAGATGTCCGTATCCGCTGCATCCTCATAGCTGCCAGCCTTGATCTTCATCTTGGACGCCGCATAGACCAGACCGTCGTTCAGGTCCATGGCTTCGCCCCGTGCCTTGTCGGTGTTTACATCCACCAGCACCAGTTCGTCAATGCCCCGTTCGTTGAGCATCGTATAGGCGAAACTCATGCCCACCATGCCGGTGCCGATGAGCATGATTTTACGCTTGGCAATTTTTTCCATATAACTGTTTTCCTCCTGTTATCTTCGATTATAAAACGAGTGATGAAAAATCGAAATGAAAAGCACGTCCGCAGACGCGCTAAATACTGGAATTACCCTTGATTGAAAGCACTTACAGACTGTCCGCAGCCTTACCGCTGGTCCTGTCCCTTCATCGTCACATCCACCGTTTTCGTGCGGCCGTCACGCTCGACTTCCATGCTCACCACATCGCCGATCCTGTGCTTTCGCAGCTGCTGCTTGAGGTGTGCCACGCTGTCCACTTCGTGCCCGTCAAAGGACAGGATCTTGTCCCCTGTCTGCAGGCCGGCCTCCGCCGCGGATCCGCCTTCGGACACCTGCATGATGTAAATCCCGTCGTTCATCTCCTGCAGCGAGACACCCAGCAGCGGCCTGGATGTCACGGCGCCGTTTTCGATCAGCTCCTGCAGCACATCCACCGCATCGCTGATGGGGATCGCAAAGCCCAGTCCCTCGATACCCGAAGCCGACTGCTTCGCATTCACGATACCGATCAGGTTGCCCGAAGCGTCGAACAGGCCGCCGCCGGAGTTGCCCGGGTTGATCGCCGCATCGGTCTGGAGCAGCACCATGGTTTCGTTGTCGATCACGATCTCCCGGTCCAGAGCGGAAATGATCCCGGTGGTGACCGTACCGCCAAGGGATCCCAGCGGGTTGCCGATGGCGATCGCCGCCGACCCGACTTTCAGGTCATTGGAGTTGCCGAAGGTCGCCGGCTGGAGATCCTGTGCATCCACCTTGATGACCGCCAGGTCTGTCGAGGGATCGGTCCCCACCAGCTTTGCATCGTATTCCGTGCCGTCGGCCGTGCGCACCGCAATGGACCGGGCGCCTTCGACGACATGGTTGTTCGTGATGATGTAGCCGTCGCTGGACATGATGACACCCGAGCCGGCGCCCTGGGAGACATACTGTCCGAACAGGGAATTGCCGCTGGTGACGGATTCCGTGGTGATTTCCACCACCGTCGGCCGGACAGCGTTCACGACATCCGAGACATCCACGGCTTCCACGCGGCCGGTGGCAGGGGAAGAACCCTGGGTGATGTTCACGCCGGACTGGCTTTTGGACGGTTCGGTTGTTTTCATGGCCAGAAGGCTGCCGCCGTAGCCGGCTGCACCACCCAGCAGGGCCGCACACAGAAGGCCGAGGATCCACTTTCCGGCGGAGGATTTCTGCCGGAAGCGGGGAGGCTGATTGTACTGATTCATACGAAGTTCCTTTCTTTGTTGCTGTATACGGACTTATTTTAATGCACAAAGCTGAAAAAAGTCTGAAAACAGACCGGATGACAGGCAAATCAGGGCCGGAAACCGGAGGCCCTGGAAACAGGCACCGGCTCAAAGAGAGTCCTGTGACGCCCTGCAGACCGGGAACATGGAGAGGGGATGCCGTCGCAAAAGTGACACCGGTGACGGATGTGTATTTCAGCGGGCATTTCAGTTGTCTGAGCCATTTTGGCAAAGGAGACGATGTATTATATACTTGAATAGATTACAGGAGGTCATTGAATGGCAGTCAAGAAAACGAAAGCCGCCGCAAAGACTGCGGCAGCCGCAAACATAGAAGCAAAGAAAGATGAAACGAAGAAGGAAACAGCAACCGCCACAAAGGCGAAAACGGTCGCAGCTGGAACAAAAGCTGCTGGAGCTGGCGAAAGTGCAGCTGCAAAGAAACCTGGTGCAGGTGCTGAAAAGGCTGGTCGTAAAACTGGCACAAAGGCAGCTGGAACAAAAGGCAGAAAGAACGGAACCGAAACTTTCGCGAAGGCTGCAGCTGCTGCAGAAACAGCAGGAACGCTCACAGCTGACACTGCTGCTGCGGCAAAGGGCACAACAGCTGCAAAGGCCGCTGTGAAAAAGACCGCCGCGAAGAAACCCGCTGCGAAGACAGCCGCGAAAAAGACTGCCGCGAAGACCGCAAAGCCGCCGGTTTCTCCCGAACAGCAGGCCAGGGACCGCAAGATCCTGATGCAGGAAGCGCTGGACGGCGCCATCGTGCAGAAGGACATTGACGTGGAGAAGGCAAAGCCGGAAGAATCCAAAAACCTGGCCAAGCCCGCTGCCGACAAGGCACAGGAAGAAGCCGCAGACGCCCGTCTGATGGTGGAGGCACTGGATGGCGCAAAGGTGCAGGAAGAAATCAACGTGCAGGCTGAAACCGAGAAGCCGGCCGCTGCGCCCGAAGCCGCAAAACCGGCTGCGGATGCCGCCCAGGTGAAGGCCGCAGACGCCACCCTCATGAAGGAAGCCGTGGACGGTGCAAAGGTCCAGGAAGAGATCAGTGTGCAGGCCGAAACGGAAAAACCCGCCAAAGCCGCTGACAACGCAAAAGCCGCTGCGACAGAAGCCCAGGCCAATGCCGCCAGCAAGACCCTCATGAAGGAAGCGCTGGACGGCGCCCGGATCCAGAGGGAGATCGAAGAGGAAAAGGCAAAACCGGCTCCGGCGAAAAAAACCGCCGCAAAGAAGCCGGCTGCGAAGACTGCCGCCCCGAAGAAAAAGGCAGCCGCGAAGGCCGAACCCGCAAAGGAAGAAAAGAAGCCCGAGATTTCCGATGAGGAGAAGAAGGCATCCTATCAGGCCTTTGATGTGTATACCCTGGTGGACATGGCGAAGGCCATGGGCATTGACATGAACCTGGACGACTACCAGGCACTGCTCATGAAGGAGGCCGACGAACAGAAGATCATGGCGGACATCCTGGCCAAATACCCGGAAGCCGAAAAGGACCAGGACTTCGAAGCCAACGGCTACGACCTGACGCTGCTGCCCGTGGTGCTGGAAAAAGCCGCCGAAGGCATGGACGTCAAGGCTGCGGATTTTGCCACCATAGCCCAGGAGATCGAAGCCGCGCTGCAGCTGCAACTGACAGATGACGGCATGCACAACGCGGATGTCTACAACACACTGTTTGACCTCGTCCGCCGTCTGCTGGTCATGGGACAGAACAAGGGCATCGATTCCTTCGCGGTCCTGAACGAAACCATTCCCGCTGACCTGATGGCACTGCTGAACAAGTTCATGGATGTCGCCTACGCTGTCCTGCCCACCTGGCAGTACAAGGACGTCAAGTACTACGAAGGCTTCATCTATGCCGTGCTGAGCCAGTTCGAAGACCTGCACCAGGGCTATGACAACCGTGCCATGATGGACGTGGCCGACCTGTTCATCCGCCACGGCGACTACGGCCTGGGTGATGCCAACTACAACTACATCCTGCGTGAGAACCAGCTGAAGGACCAGATCTACTTCCGGTTCGCGGATGTCTACCGCAACATTGACATGAACAAGGCCAAGGCGATCGCCAACAGCGCCCTGCAGTTCGTGGACGGCCGCTACGACTACTATCCCCGGATCATCGAGATCCTGGAGAGCTGAGTCACGGGAAGGCACAGAAACGGATGACGGCAAAGAACGCGATCCCGGAATGGGTCCTGCACTGTCTGGAGCAGTATGGAAACTGCGCCGTGGGACGTGCGCTGACCAAGAAACTGGGGAAGGACAAACTCCTGGAAGAGCTGGAAGCAGCCGGCTTTCCCTGCGAACTGGAGATCCTCTCGGACCAGAAGGACACCAGCCCGTACCCCAAGGACGGCACATACATTGTGACGCTGAAAACCCAGGCTCCAGACCCAAGGCCGAAGAAAGAAGACGGGGAGTGATTCCCGTCTTTTCTTTATCTATGACCGCAGACAGTATCCCCTGGTCAGGCACAGTCCCCGGACCGGATGGGGAGACGACGGGCAGGCAGCGAAAAAACATGGCATAATGTAACAGTGAAACAAACCGGTGAAACCGGCTGAAAAGCCGGACAGACACCAGACAGGGAAAGGAAGTGAAGAAGATGTATCATCAGGACATCTGTCCATACTGCCACGGGCAGAACTTCGTGCTGGCCAGACAGCGGCCGGATGGCAGGCTGGTCTACAGCGAGATCGTGACACTGGAACCCGGGAGTCTGTATCACATCCTGTGCCTCAACTGCGGCACCGTGGTCCGGACATTCATGGACGACCCCAGTGTGCTCCTGACACTGGATCCCGAACCGGAAGAAACCCGGCCGGCCGGGACACAGCCGGCTGCAGATGCACCTGCAGAACCTGGACAGGCAGCGGATCCGGACAGACCCGTAACGCAGGATCTGCACAAAGCCACCGGCGGACAGGCACAAGCCACACCCCATCCGGCAGGATCCGGACAGCCCGCAGACCCGCAGGCAGGAGGTGGTGCACATGGAATTTAGGATCATTGGCGACAGAACCAGTCCCGTGGCGATCCTGCTCCATGATGCCGGCCTCAACCATCACCAGTATGCCGCCACGGCGAAAATGCTTGCACGGCGCTATTGCGTCGTCCTGCCAGACCTCACCGGCCATGGCGATGCCAGGGGTCCCTTCGTGTCCATCGAGGAAGAAGCCGATGCCCTGATGCAGTTCATCCGCCGGGAATTCAAGGGGAAAGTGGAGCTCATCGGCGGCTCGGGACTGGGCGGCATGGTGGCGCTGGAAACCGCCTCGCGGATGCCCTTTTCGAACCTGAACCTGTTTCTGGATGGCGTCTCCTTCCAGGAACCGGCCAGGCCCCTGATCCCGTCGGCCTTCCTGAAGTTCCGCTACCGGGCGCTGTACCGCAATCCCCGGATCCGGGAACAGGTCGGCCAGATCCCGCCGTTCCGGGAACTGGAGCCGGTCTTCCGTGCCATGAGTGCCTGGCAGCCCCCGGAGCTTTTGTCGAGAAAAGCCCGCACGCGCATCGTGCATGGCAGCCTCGAAGGCAAGGGGGTGCGCCAGACAGGCCAGCTGCTGCTCAAGCACCTCCGCAATTCCACCCTGGAGGTCCAGGAGGGCATGAATCATGGGGACCTGGTGCTGGAAAACCCCGGCAAGCTTTCCATCATGCTGTTTTCCCAGCTCAACAGTCTGTTCTGAGGCGCTGTCACTGACCACAGACCCCCATACACGCCGGATGCTTCTTGCAGGAGCGTCCGGTTTTTTTTCGTGTGCCCGGCATGGCATACATCCAGGTGGTGAAAGTCCACTATGGG